>JACKQG010000728.1_pt1 | contig 46875 bp, 41 predicted proteins | sample 8237621 | NCBI WGS metagenome assembly JACKQG01 (sample SAMN15677084, study PRJNA649215) | marine metagenome | biome: marine; feature: Black Sea; material: saline water; isolation source: suspended particulate matter (SPM) from the Black Sea western gyre | collected 2013-06-09/2013-06-10 | depth... | reverse complement strand
GGAACAGAAGATACATTGACCATGTGAGTATCACTGCCGCTGAAACCCTCGGTGTAGAGCACAGGGCGGGATACTACGAACAGGCAGGTGTTTTGAGAGATATGTTCCAGAACCATATGATGCAGATCCTTGCCCTGACGGCCATGGATCCCCCTTCTCTGTTCCAGGCCGATCGGGTTCGTGACGAGAAAGTTAAGGTGTACAGGACTATGAGGCCTTTTCCCACCGCTGATCTACAAGACTACCTGATCCTTGGACAATACGCCGCCGGCATCATTGATGGTAAGAGGGTCCCGGCCTATCGCGATGAAGCTGACATCAACCCGGAATCTTTGACTCCCACATTTGCCATGATGAAAATTTTCTTAGACAACTGGCGCTGGCAGGGTGTGCCCTTTTTGCTCACATCGGGGAAGAGACTGGCCAGGAAACGCACCGAAATAGTTATCCAGTTTAAAGAGGTCCCTCATTCTATGTTTCGCAAGACTTTAGGTGAACACATCACTGCCAATCGACTAATTCTGAGCATTTATCCGGATGAAAAAATATCGTTGACATTTCAGACAAAGAATCCTGGCGCCAGGGTCTGTTTAAGGTCGGTGACAATGGATTTTAATTATAACCAGAACTATATCGGTCCCGTGCTGGACGCCTATGAAAAAGTACTTTTAGATGTGATGTTGGGGGATCACATGCTCTTTTGGCGGCAGGACGGTGTAGAGCTTTGCTGGGCCTTTCTGACCCCCATTTTGAAGGGATGTGAAACATGCGACGATCGCTCAAAATTGCTTTTTCCCTATGAGTCAGGCAGCTGGGGCCCGGAGGCTTTTAAGGAGCTGACAAATAATGAGAAGGGAGAATTTTCCAATGGAGACTTATTACAAACCTGAAGACCTTCCAAAATTTGAAGAGATCGGGAAGGAAGCATCCGATTTAGCTGACAAGTTTTTTGATTATTACGGGGCCGTATTTTCTGAAGGAGAACTGACGGAAAGGGAGAAATCTCTCATTGCCCTTGCCGTGGCCCACACCATCCAGTGTCCTTACTGCATTGATGCCTTTACACAATCCTGTCTGGAAAAGGGATCTAATGTGGCCGAGATGACCGAGGCGATTCATGTGGTAACGGCTATCAGAGGTGGCGCATCACTTGTCCATGGTATTCAGATGCGAAACATTGCAGAAAAGCTTTCCATGTAAATACAAAAAATGAGTTAACAATGGCTCCCGCGAAATCATCAAAAATCATAGACAGGGGTTGTGAGAAAAGGGCCATGGCAATTGAGCCTTTTCACCAGACCTTAGCCACGCACGGTCTTAAGCTGGAACGTGATCAAACCACCACCTTGCAGATTAATATGGGATTATTATGCAACCAGACATGCCGGCACTGTCATCTGAACACCGGACCCGGACGCAAGGAGAATATGAATTCCGAAACCGCAGCCCAGATCGTAGATTATGCAAAGAGGTGTTCTTTTGAGGTCATAGACATAACTGGCGGAGCTCCTGAACTGAATATTAACCTTCCTGATCTAATTGAAAGACTCTCCCCACTGGCACCGAGAATCATAATCCGATCAAACCTCTCCGCCCTCTATGACGGCAAACAAAACCATCTGTCTGAACTCTTCAAAGAATATGGTGTGGCAATTGTGGCCTCTTTCCCTTCCCTGAACGAGGCCCAGACAGAATCGCAGCGTGGTCGGGGGATCTTCAACACGAGTATCACCGCCCTGAAAAAACTTAACTCACTTGGGTATGGATCGGACAGATCCGGGCTGGAACTCAATCTGGTCTCGAACCCGACCGGCGCATTTCTCCCATCATCACAGTCTGAAACCGAAAAGAGATTCCGTGAGGTTTTGTTAAAAAAATGGGGGGTCGTATTTAACAACCTTTTTACTTTCGCAAACGTTCCTTTGGGAAGATTTCGCGATTGGCTTTTGGAATCAGGAAACCTGGACAGATATATCGAACAACTCTCTTCGGGTTTTAATCCATGTGCGGTCGAGAGGGTCATGTGCCGGACAATGGTTTCAGTCTCCTGGAACGGATATCTTTATGATTGCGATTTCAATTTAGCAAAAGGTCTTTATATGGGAGGGGGGAAAGTCCATATTACTGAAATGACAGGACCCCCGGACCCTGGAAGCCCAATTTCTGTGGCAGACCACTGCTATACCTGTACGGCAGGAACAGGGTTTACATGAGGTGGAGCAATAAAGACCTGAGTTCGGGTTGGGGATTAGGGATTCAATATGTTTGGCATAAGCAGTAAAATTTTCTTTTTACTACCCGCCCTGGTACTGATGCATAGCCATTCAGAAGCTCAAACTAAACTTGGCAAGGCGACTTTTGCCGGAGGTTGTTTCTGGTGTATGGAGCATCCTTTTGAGCAACTAAAAGGGGTTTTGGACGTTGTATCAGGTTATACAGGCGGTCATGAAAAAGACCCTACATATGAGGAGGTCTCAAGTGGAAAGACCGGTCATGTGGAGGCCGTCCAGGTGATCTTTGACCCTTCCAGGGCAACTTATTCAGAGATTCTCGATCTGTTCTGGAGGCAGATTGATCCGACTGATCCAGGTGGGCAATTTGCGGACAGGGGCCCACAGTACAGAACGGCAATTTTTTATTATAATGAAGAGCAAAAGACTTTAGCAGAGAAATCCAGGGCAGATCTTGATAACTCCGGGATATATGATAAGCCGATTGTTACAGAAATTATCAGGGCCTCCAAATTTTATCAGGCAGAAGGTTATCATCAGGATTACCACCGGAAAAATCCCATGGGGTATAAACAGTACAAACGCGGTTCCGGTCGCGATCAATACTTGAAAAATGTATGGAAGGATAAAACTCCAGTTGAAGTATCCAGGAACCATAGCAGCAAATACAAGAAACTGTCTGAAGAGGAGTTAAAGAAGAGATTGACACCGTTGCAATACAAGGTAACCCGGGAAAACGCCACGGAAAGGCCATTTGCCAATGAATACTGGAATAACAAAAAGGAGGGGATCTATGTTGATATAGCTTCCGGGGAACCTCTTTTTATCTCTACTGACAAGTATGATTCCAAAACAGGATGGCCAAGCTTTTCAAAACCCCTTGAACCGGAAAATATTGTTGAGATTGAAGATAGAACTCTTTTTATGAAAAGGACAGAGGTGAGAAGCAGACATGCCGATTCTCATCTCGGGCATCTGTTTCCTGACGGGCCTGAACCATCAGGATTACGTTACTGTATTAACTCTGCCTCCCTTCGTTTTATTCAGAGGGAAGACCTGGAAAAGGAGGGTTACGACGACTATAAAAAAATGTTTGAGAAATAGGTAAGCGTTCACATGTTTCCCGCTGAAAGCGGGATTCAGGGTTAGGGACAAGGACAAAATTGATACGCCTGTAAAAAAGTTCAAAGGCCGTCACTCCCGCGAACGCGGGAGTCCAGTCCTGCCGCCGCGAGATGATTCCATGGATTCCCGCGTTCGCGGGAATGACGAAAACGAGCCAGTGACTTTTTGCGAGTTTGTCGAAGATAACAATAACCATTAACAGGAGGATAGAAAAAATGGAATTGACGGAAATTTACCAAAAAGGAGAAGCTGAAATAAGAAGCCGTGACATTGGGTGGTTGCTGGATGGGGTGGAGACGGAATTTGTCCTCTCAAACAACCGCAATGTCCTTGATCGATACACCATCAGACAGCGTTGTATTGACGGGGTCGAAGTGGAAACGGATTGCTCTGTTTTAGGCGTTAACTTGAGTACACCAATTATCATGTCTTCCATGACCATGCCTATCCCCGCGATAGTTGATGACGGTCTCATGCAAGTGGCAGATGGTCTGAAAGCGGCGGGGAGCCTCATGTGGACCGGCACCCCCATACCCCAGGATCTGAAGGCTATTGCAGAAACAGGGGTAGCTTTAGCCGCAAATGTAAAGCCATTCAAAGACCGCCCGATGATGTTCAAAGCTATCGATGAAATCCAGGCCGCAGGTGTCAACTGGCTCGGCATTGAAATCGATTCCGGACAGGGGACCAAAGTACATGATAAACAGATGGCCTTTGACTGCTCACCGCTCTCTCTCGAAGAGCTCAAGGAGATTAGAAAGAATGTGTCCGTCCCGTTGATATTCAAAGGTGTACTGGGCAAAGAGGACGCTGAAAAATCCATTGAAGCGGGTGCTGATGCCATCTTCGTGTCCAATCATGGGGCACATACCCTGGATTATCTTCCCCATCCCTTCCAGGTCATGGATGAAATTGTCTCGGTTGCAAAGGGCGAAACCGTAATATTAGTGGACGGGGGATTCCGGCGCGGGAGTGATGCTTTTAAAGGTCTGGCATTCGGGGCCACATTGGTAGGCCTGGGAAGACCGATCCTTCACGGACTGGCAGCCGATGGCAGCGAAGGCGTCAAGGAGGTTATCCAACAGATGACACAAGAGATGAAACGGCTCATGTCCATGACCGGTTTTGCTTCTCCGGGGAAAATAGGCCGCAATTCGCTTATTGAATATTAGCGATCCAATAACAAAACCTGATGAGAAAAGCTGGGACCCGAAAACATCCGGCTTTTAAAGAGGTGTAAAAAAATATGGACGACACTGCACAACTGATCGTTGACGGCAAAACATATGAAATCCCCCTTGTAACCGGCAGTGAAGGCGAAAGGGGGCTCGACATCTCCAAATTGCGCGCTGAAACCGGGCTGATTACCCTTGATCCGGGCTGCGGCAATACCGGCACATGCCAGAGCGGCATCACCTTCATGGACGGCGAAAAGGGAATCCTGCGCTACCGGGGAATTCCAGTGGAACAGTTGGCCGAACATTCATCTTTCAGGGAAACCTCCTATCTCCTGATCAAAGGGGATCTGCCCACCAGCGAAGAACTTCAGCGCTTTTCCGTTCGGCTGAACGACCACAGCCTGGTTCACGAGGATATGCGGGAATTCTTTGAAAGCTATCCACGAGGGGCCCATCCCATGGGCATGCTGTCCTCCATGATCAACGCCCTGAGGGCTTTTTATCCCAGCATTCCCGAACGGAGCGAAGGAGAAGAGATCAGTATCACCTTTGCCAGGCTTCTCTCCAAAGTGAGAACCTTAGCGGCCATGAGTTACAAGATTTCCCTGGGCCACAAGGTGGTGTATCCACGGCACGACCTCTCTTATTGCGCCAATTTCCTGAACATGATGTTTGACTCGCCGGTCCGCCCATATATCGTTGATGAAGATCTGGTGAATGCCCTGAATGTCTTCTGGATTCTGCACGCGGACCATGAGCAGAACTGTTCCACGTCTTCGGTCAGGTCTGTGGGGAGCGCCCGGGTAAACCTTTATGCCGCTATTTCCGCCGGCATATCGGCCCTCTGGGGCCCACTTCACGGAGGGGCCAATCAGGCGGTCATTGAAATGCTTCAGCAAATATACGATACCGGCGGCGATCCGGCCCCCTTTATCGCCCGGGCCAAGGACCGAAACGATCCTTTTCGTTTGATGGGTTTCGGCCACCGGGTGTACAAGACCTTTGACCCCAGGGCCCGCATCATCGAAAAGGTGTGCAACAAGGTTCTCAAAAAGCTTAACCGGGAAGACCCCCTCCTGCCCATTGCAAAAAAGCTGGAGGAAGTGGCGCTGAAGGATAGCTATTTCATTGACCACAATCTCTATCCCAACGTGGATTTTTACGCCGGCATTGTCCTGCGGGCCATCGGCATCCCCCTCAACATGTTCCCGGTTATGTTTGCAATTGGGCGTCTGCCCGGCTGGATTGCACAGTGGAAGGAGAGCGCAGACGACCCCAAATGGAAAATCCACCGTCCCAGACAGATCTACACCGGATCTCGAAAAAGGGACTATGTGCCAATGAAAGAAAGGATATGATTTTTATTCCATATTTCCCACAAGAGCCGCACCGAATTCGGAACATCTGACCTCCTTTGCCCCCTTCATCTGCCTGGCCAGGTCATAGGTGACAATCCCTTGTGAAATGGTCTTTTTAAGCGCCGAAACCACCCGTTTTGCCGCTTCATCCCAACGAAGAAACCGGAACATTTCAACACCTGACAGAATCAGGGAGCCGGGGTTGACCTTGTCCTGACCCGCATATTTAGGGGCTGTGCCATGAGTGGCTTCGAACAGAGCGCAGCAATCCCCGATGTTGGCACCGGGGGCCATCCCAAGCCCGCCTATCTGGGCGGCCGCGGCATCAGAAAGATAATCCCCGTTAAGGTTGGGGGTGGCGATGACGTCATACTCTTCCGGGCGAAGGAGAAGCTGCTGAAACATGGCATCGGCGATACGGTCCTTGATCACAATCCGGCCGGCAGGGTGTTCGCCATGTAATTTGTCATACAGCTCCGCTTCCGTCAGAGTGACATCCCCATATTTCTCACGTGCAACCCCATATCCCCAGTCCCGAAAAGCGCCTTCCGTGTATTTCATGATATTTCCCTTGTGCACCAGGGTCACGCTCTTCCTGTTATGTTCCAGGGCATATCGAATAGCCATGGAAACCAGGCGATCCGTGTTTTCCCTGCTCATGGGCTTGATGCCCACGGCGCTCTCCAGGGAAACGGTCGTGCCTCCCGCGGCCTCGGATTTGGCATTGACGAATGTTAACAGCTCACGGGCCTCGGCAGAACCGGCGGGCCACTCCAGTCCTGCATACACGTCTTCCGTGTTTTCTCTGAAGATCACCACGTCCACCCGCTCGGGATGGATCACCGGTGCTGGGACGCCTTCAAGATAGCAGACCGGACGTACACAGGCATATAGATCAAGGGTCTGCCGAAGAGCCACATTAAGGGAACGAAATCCCCCCCCGACGGGGGTGGTGAGGGGACCTTTGATGGCCACACCGTAACGGGATATGGCCGTGAGTGTCTCTTTCGGAAGGGGGTTCGCCGGGCCATAGTGGGCCTGAGCCTTTTCCCCTGCCAGAATTTCCAGCCAGGATATCCTCTTTTTTCCGGCATAGGCTCTTTCTACCGCTGCATCCAGAACGGATTTGCTGGCTGCCCAGATATCTGGGCCGATACCATCCCCTTCGATAAACGGGATGACAGGAAAATCAGGTGACACAGGCCGATTATCCCCATCCCACTGAATGACGTTTGGCGAATCCACGGCATCTGGATTGTTTCGGTTTTTCATTTTCCATTTCTCCATTATTGATGAACTCGTAAAAAGTCAAAAATCTTCCGTTTTCGTCATTCCCGCGAACGCGGGAATCCAGGAAAATTAGGTGTTTATGGACCCCCGATGCAGTTTATCCCGCACTTGATGCGGGGCGCGGGTGACGGACTTGGGGACTTTTTGCGCCCATGTTCCCATGTTATTTATTCAACTATAGAGTTTATCCTATCAACTAACGTTCAATAATGCCAAGGAGAAATGCCGTCGTCTGATCCACGGCGAGATTTAAGAATCCAAATAGCGTCCATCCAGAAATGAGATGATTTTCGCAAGGTCAAGGAAGATATATAGAAAATCACATATGGAAATAATGTTCGTTACATCAGCACGTTATCAGTTTGAACGACGTGGCCCTGGTGGGCCACCGCCCACATTGACAGAAAACCACGCTTCGCATATACTCCACCGCATCAAAAACTATAATCCTATCCTTTCTTTTCAAAATTGACCTCACTTTGAATCTGGAGGACGTCAACATGAAGTGCCCAGAATGACAGCATTACTGGAGTGAAGAGCATGCAAAATTTATGGAAATAAAAGGTGCTTCCCTTATTTGCTATGATCACCAAAACTACAAAAAATAAAACCTTCACATATAATGTTTGCCGCACGGCAAGAGTTACGAGGGATGTGCGATATGACGGGCTTATTTTCTCAGGGTCGTCAACCACTAAAATTTATTGTCGTCCAACCTGCCCGGGGAAACCTTCGCTGGAGCCCAACAATATCTACTTCCAAAATAGGGCGCAGGCTGAAACGGCGGGATTCAGGCCTTGTCTTCGCTGTCGACCGGAAGTAGCCCCAGGTGACCTTATTCGAAATGCCAATACCTGGGAGGTTCGCCATGCCCTTGAACAAATCCACCAGGGAATACCACCCGATGCCGCTTTTATTACCCGGGCAGCCAAAATCAAAGGGCCTGCGGGTAACATTCCCGCCGTTTTTCAGGCCGCTGTTGGAACGACATTGCGGAATTATTGGAAAACATTTCGAATGGGTTTCGCCAAAATGCTGCTCACCGACACCGCTTTGTCGATAAAAGATGTCACCCGTGCCGCCGGATTTGACAGCACCCAAGGAATGTTAGATGCATTAGTCAATCTTTATCATCGTGACCCGTTAACGTTCAGAAAACCTTTGCCCGTTCATAGGCAACCAGGTTTGAAATCTTGTGCTTTGATGCTGGCATACCGCCCACCGTTAGATTGGCGCACCATGCTGGACTATTTCCGTGCGCGTGCCATTGCCGGCATAGAAAAGGTGGAAGATGAAGTTTATGAAAGAAGCTTTTCCCTGAACGGTCACCCGGGTTGGTTGTCCGTTCAAGATGTGCCGAGTCTTAATGCCGTACTGCTCGAAGTTCACGCATCAGGCTTATCGTGCCTGATGCAGGTGGTTTGGCGGGTCAGGCGAATGCTCGATCTTGATGCAGACCCGATGGCACTGGGATCTTTTTTTCGTGAAGACCCCGTGTTACGCCCCGTCTGGTTGCGCTACCCCGGTGTTCGGGTTCCGGTAGGTTGGGATGCCTTTGAATTCGCAGTGCGCGCCATTGTTGGCCAGGTGGTGTCAATAAGTGTTGTCACCAAGGTAATGGGCAGAATTTCTGAAGCGTTCTCAAAAGACCTTTCGCTCCCTGCACCGAAAGGAATTGAAAAGGTATTTCCCGGCCCGGCCTGCCTTCAAGGGGCCAATATGCGACCCTGCGGCCTGACGCGCAACAAGGAAGCAGCCATAGCGGCCCTTGCCCAAGCCGTGGTCAACGGCACCCTTGATCTGGAAACGACCACCGATCTTGACACCTTCATCAAACGCTGTACGGCCTTCCGGGGAATCGGTGATTGGACCGCCCAAACTATTGCCATGCGCGGTCTGGGTTACCAGGATGCATTTCCGGCGGGTGATTTAGGAATTGTCAAAGCCCTGTCCGCCGATGGTCAACGATTGAAACCCGCACACATTCGCATAATGGCCGAGCGTTGGCGCCCGCGGCGGGCTTATGCGGCCATGCTTTTGTGGATGATGGGACGTAAATAGGAGAATTCACATGCGCTACGATACCATGAATTCGAAACTTGGTCCGATCCTTTTCTCACGCGATGACAACGGCATAAACCGGGTGCATTTTCTCAACAGTTCCAAACCGTTGCCCAGGGACGAAAGTTGGCAGCAGACCAGCCAGGATCCACTGCTCCAAGAGACCTGCAGGCAATTAAAGGCTTATTTTTCGGGAAAACGCCGGGAATTTTCACTGCCGCTCTCGTTTGATGGCACCGATTTTCAAATACGCGTCTGGAAGACCTTGATCACCATCCCATATGGGTCTACGTGGTCCTACAAGGAGCTGGCCAGTGCCATTGGAAATCCCGCCGCCTGTCGGGCGGTTGGCAATGCCAACGGCAAGAACAAGCTATCCATCATTGTGCCTTGACACCGTGTCATCGGCAGCGACGGGGGTCTCGTCGGATTCGCAAGCGGGTTGGACCGCAAGAGATATTTGATCTCACTTGAACAATGATGTAAGTATTGCAGAGCTATGACTCCTCAGCAATCTCATCTCAGAGGATCAGTCCTGTTCGGAAACCGGAGCAGACGGTGAGTTGTCGGGCGCTTCTTCCTGCTTCATATCTTCATTGAGCCATACCTGGAAGAGCTTGAAGCCAAGAGAGAGAATAATCGCACCGATGAAGAGGCCGATAATACCATTGAGTATGAATCCTCCGATGGCGCCGATGAAAACCACAAGCATGGGTACATCAACACCGCGACCCATTAAAAGAGGTTTCAGAAAGGAGTCACATCCGCCCACAAGAATGCTCCAGATCGCGAACAATATGGCCGGAAACGTACTGGCCGTATAAAAAACGTAGATAATGATCGGCCCCAAAATCAGAATGGTGGGGAGTTGAACCACAGCAAGAATCAGGACAAGCAATGCCCAAAGACCCGCTCCGGGCACGCCTGCCACGAGACAGCCGAGCCCTGCCAGGATGGACTGTATAACGGCCACGCCCAGGATGCCCCGGGCAACACTTCGCACGGTTGCCCCCGAGAGCTGCACAAATTCTATTCCCCGTTCGCCTGCAAGGCGAACAGCAATTGCCCGGGCTACCCATACGCCCCGCTCTTCATTGGCGAGCATAACACCGGCGATAAGGATGGAAATCACGAAACTCACGATTCCGAATCCTGCGCCGGCAGCCCTGTTCAGCAGCCACAGACCAAAGACCTTGAGGTGGGGGGCGATCTTGCTCACGGCAGATGTAAGATTCTCTGAGGAGAGGTGCCAGAAATCGTACAGTGTTTCGCCAACAACCGGCCAGGATTTGATCGCTGTCTGTGGTGGAGGGATACTCAGAGATCCTTTAAGGAAACTAGCAGATAACTTCTGTGCGGTGTCCACAAGAGACCCGGCAAACATCAGGCTGGGAACGATCAGGACAATCAGAAGAAGAAACGTAACCAGAATTGAGGCCAGCTTGTTACGTCCGCCCAGAGCGGAGCAAAGCCGGCTGTACACTGGAAAAACAGCAATGGCAATGATAATGCCCCATACGAAAATCTGGATGAACGGCTGGGCAATCCGGAAGCACCAGAAAAGAAGCAGCACCACAAAGCCAACGTGGACGGTTATCTCCAGCGCCGCGGATACAAGAGATTTATCCTTCGAAGGATCATATGAAGAATTCATGATGGAACCTCCAATCTATGGACAAGGGTATCTGTTCAGGGGTTCAAAGGTCACAGGTTCGATTTTTTTACCATACTCTATTTTATAAATATTTTGTACGGGTATTGTATGACATGATCCGTATCCACAAATATAAAATGATGTTTCAGACTGTCCAAGAGGAGTTCAAGCAGCTCAGGTCGATTCATCGTAATTTCTCCTTTGCACGTTGAATGGTTCTTATCGGGGGTCAATGGGCGTCTGCACAGGGAGCGCATTTTCCTCTTCAAAGATGGCGGCCGCACTCAATACCCTGTCTTCTCTCCTTGGGGGACCAACAATCTGTATTCCAACGGGGAGACCTGAACCGGTAAACCCGCACGGTAATGATATGGAGGGGCACGCGGTGAGCGTTACCGCAAACGTGGGCACGAGCCAGCTTATATAAGTGTCGAATTTAATTCCATCTAACTCCTCAAGATATTGGATATTTACATCAAAGGGCGGGGCAACCGCAGCAGGACATACAAGGAGATCATATTCCTGAAAAAATTCCAGTACAGAATAATACAGATCCGCTCTCATTTGTTCTGCCCTGCTAATATCACTACCTGTGAGGCCTGTTCCTTTTTCAATGTTCCAGATGATATCCGGTTTGAGCTGGTCACGATGTTTATCCAGCAGAGGTAAAAACTTCAAAAACATCAGCGCTCTCAATGTCTGAAATATCTCTTCGGCACGGGAAAAATCCGGGCACGCCTCCTCAACCCGGACCCCCATATTTTCCCAGGACTTAACGGTTCTGAGACAGATTTCCTTCACCTCATTATCAACAGGCGGTATACCCAAATCGAGGCTGAAACCTATTCGTTCAGGTTTTTCCGGTTGCTCCACAGCTTCAAGATAGGAGCTTCTCGGACGCGGCAGTGAAATCGGATCTCCAGGATGATAACCGATTTGAGCGTCCAGCATCAACGCGGTATCAGGGACATTGCGGGCCATTGGCCCCTGCACACTCAGGGAGCCAAAAAGTGTTTGATTGGGACCCGTAGATATACGTCCCGGGCTGGGTCTGAATCCCACAATGGAACAGAAGCTTGCAGGGGTACGCAGACTTCCTCCAAGATCACTACCAGCTGCAAGCCATACCTCCCCGGTTGCCAGGGCAGCAGCAGATCCTCCCGAAGATCCGCCGCATGTCATTTTCAAATTCCAGGGATTCAATGTTTTACCAAAAACATTATTAAAAGTGTTCGCTCCGGCGCCGAATTCAGGAGTGTTGGTTTTTCCAATCACGATGGCTCCGTTGGCTTCCAGGGTTTCAACCAGATAATCGGATCTTTCGGGGACATGATCTGAAAAAATTGTCGAGCCGTAAGTGGTTCGCACGCTACTGACATCGGTTAGATCCTTGATGGCAATCGGCAGCCCGTAAAGATAATGTGGAGGGGGATCATCACAGGGGTTAGCCATGAGCTGCCGGCCATGATCTCGTGCACGATCAAGACAGAGTGTTGGCATTGCGTTAACCTCAGCCTCCACCTCAGCAATTCGATCTGCAGAGGCTTCAATAAGCTCCAAAGGGGAAACCTCGCCCCGTTTCAAGAGAGATACTGCCTGTCGGGCCGTTAATTCTGTAAGATTTTTCATAGTCTGAATCCTATTACATGGGTAATATATTTATGAGATGGGATTTGCACTCGACAAGGCTCGAGAGATTAGCACACAAAGTTTGCGAATGTAAATACCGATGAATTGATAAGAAATCAGAAATTACCTGTTTTTGTCAACCTTGGAGACTTTTTGCGAAACCATCAAATAGCATATGGTTTAGATCAGCCCTGAAGAATGTCCTTCGGTTGGCTTCCCTTGACCGCACCCTTGTATGTATCCTTACATCCGCTTTTCCGTACATTATCCCTTGAGGTTTTCAAATAAATCAAGGATGATGGCACTGTAAAAACTCGAAAAGCACGTTATTTGGCGTAATCGCTTTAGGTCTAACTGCTTATAATAAATAGTAACTCCTCAATACCTAAATTCCTACTGTTCGGCTAATCAATGCCCTTGAAAAGGCAGTTGGAATTTCTGGCAAACATCGTGTCCCCTTCCAGCAAGCGAGCTATTCGTTATCTGCTCGGCTTTGACATGTTGTTTTTGCGTAAGGCTGCCAGCGACGCAGTCGGTCCCGGATACTGCTCCACGAGCTTTTTCTTAAACAGTGCGGGCTTTTTGTTCTGGCTCGGGAAAATATTTAAGAATAGAAAACAGTAATTTGTATAAATTGGCAGGAGTAATATAAATGGACATGAACGGGATATGCGGTGATAACTGCGCATACTGCCCTCGTTACACGGCAACACAACATGGTGGGAAGATCGAGCTGGAAAAGGTTAAAGAATTATGGGTCCGCCTGGGATTAAGAGATCCGGATTTTAATATTAAAGAAATGGCTTGCCACGGCTGTACTCCTGAAAACAACTGCGCATATCCGGAACTTTATAAATGTGTCAGTGAAAAAGCACACGAAAATTGTGGTTTTTATGATGAGTATCCCTGTAAACTCTTAGACAAATCATTAGACAAATCAGAAAAGTTGAAATCTCTTTCAGCCAAGGTCTGTACTCGGGAAGAAATGGATATGCTTAATAAAGCATTCTTTTCGAAAAAAGAATATTTCGATAGTATTCATCAGAAATATGGGGGAAAGCTATGAAAGTCAACCGCCACCCCTTTGAGGGGTGATGTTTGACTATTTCAAAGGGATTATTTTGGTAGTCCAAATAACTTTCACATAACAAGCCGCGACCCTTTATGTGACAGATCAAACAAAATGATGGTGAAGAATGCCTGATATAATGGTTTGGATCACTTTGATTGTTGTCATTCTTTTAGTTGTGGGTATATCACCTTGGCTATTTCGTATTCTGAAAAAGGTTATAAAGAATTACAGGAAAAGAGGAGTTTATACCTTTCCTGATGGCAGAAAATATGTAGGTGAATGGGAATATGATTTACCCAATGGATTAGGACTCTTGACACTTCCTGATGGTGGCAAGTATACAGGTGAATGGAAGGCTGGTGAAATGAATGGAAAAGGGATTTTAACATATCCTGATATGGGGCAATATGTAGGTGAATTCAAGGATGGTGTACCCAATGGACAGGGGATTAGAAGTCATCCTGGTGGTGAAACATATGTGGGTCGATTCAACAATAGTCAATTCGATGGAGAAGGGACTTTCACACATTCCAATGGTAGAAAATATATAGGTGAATGGAAGGATGGAAAGTTTATCAGTTAAATGACATCAAAATTATTTTACCTCTTTATCAGAAATACCCACATACCCCATTATAGTAGAACGGAGTGATGTAAAATGAAAAAGAACATCCTGATTCTTTCTTTACTGTTGTTGATTTGTTCTTTCCCAATAAACACTTTTGGAGAATGTATCAAAGGAGATTGTAAGAATGGCAAAGGGGCATTTATCTTTCCGGATGGTTCAAAATTTGTAGGTCAATATAGGGATGGTAAATATGATGGGCAAGGAACTTACACCTTTCCGGATGGTTCAAAATTTGTAGGGGAATGTAAGAATGGTTTACCCAATGGAAAAGGAACTTACACCGGTCCTGATGGTTATAAATATGTAGGTGAATATAAGGATGGTAAGTATGATGGACAAGGGACCTCCACCTTTCCGGATGGTTCAAAATATGTAGGTCAATATAAAGACGGTAAATACGATGGGCAAGGAACATACACTTATCCTGACGGTTCACAATTTGTAGGGCAATATAAGAATGGTAAACCCAAATGGACAAAAAACTGAAACCTTTACTTATGATAGAAAACATGTAGGGGAATTCAGAAAGACCACAATGACACTCAACAGATCTTGTCTGTTCAGAAGCTGATGGAGGAAAATTTCGACCGGAGCTATCCATACGAGGAACTGGCACGCAGATTCGGGATGAGCCGCAGGACATTCGAGCGTCGGTTCAAGGCCGCTACCGGTGACACACCCCTGATTTATCTGCAGAGGGTGCGGGTTGAGGCGGCAAAAAAGATACTTGAGACAGAGGAACTTTCATTTGATGAAATTGTCTACCGTGTGGGGTATGAAGACACAGGCGCTTTTCGGAAGGTATTTCTGAAACAAACGGGGCTTCTACCAAGAGAATACAAGAGACAATTTCAGAGAATATGATCTTTTGAAAATACTCGTGTGCGGCAAGTGCGTTTTTAAGCGGGGCTGCCTGGGTTGAATCTATAAACCCCAGCTCGATCCACCGGATCTTTGTGAAATGAAATCTTCGTGAGCAGCCACGGTTATTCAGTGAACGCCTTTTCAGCCTCATACAACTGCAGCCTTTTTTCCACTTCCTCTACCAGATCCTCATCCCCTGCCGACCGGGCGAGGGTGAGACTTTCCCGGGCGGTCCGGACTGCTTCTTGGAAACGTCCGGCCTCGGCATAGGCTGCCCCAAGGGTATCAAGGTATTCCGGATTCTTGCTCCCCTTACCCTTGCAGGCGATCCGGGCCCAACGTATTGCTTCTATGCCATTTCGGATTTCATTATTTTTATCCGTAGCGAGGATCCAGGCTAGGGAATTGGCAGCAGTTGCCCAATTCGGCTTTACACTCAGTATCTTGCGGTACTCTTGAACCGCAGGTTTAGTCTTTCCCAAACTCCACAATGCCAGACCGAGGTTGTAGCGGGCATTGATATGTTCCGGGTAAATTTCCAGTGCCTTGTTCAGGGCACGGGCGGCCTCCCAGAACTCTTGCTTTTCCAACAGGGTTACCCCCAGATTGTTATGTACGTTTGGGTTGTCCGGATGAAAATCCAATGCCCTGAGAAACATCTTCTTGGCTTCCTCCAGCTTGCCCTCACGCCTCAAAATAACGCCCAGCTGAAAATAGGCCTCATCACTCCTGGGGTCCAGATCAATGGCCTTCTTGAAGAATTCGAGGGCTTCCTTTCTTTGGCCCACCATGAAACACAACCTGCCCAGGGCCAGGTGTACCTGGGGATTTTCCGGGTCCAGGTCTTTGGCGCGCCCAAGAAACCCGGAGGCTTTCTCGATATCGAGCTCTATGATGGCTTTGGACCCGAGGACCATAAGCTGCTCCACATCGTAGCATAAATCATTGAGGTCATCGATCCAGGGGTCGGGGGCGGGGCGAAAGCGCGTACTTTGCGCTGCACGGTCGAGGGACTGCTTCATTTCATCTTGACGACCGAAATGGTCATGAACCGAGGCAATCAACCGGTGGGCGGGCCCAAACCCGGGATTTGTTTTGATGGCCTCCTCCAGATATGCCTGGGCCGTTTCCCATTCTGATGCATCAAGGGAAATACGTGCCAGACCGAGTAATGCATAGGGGTCCCCCGGCAAGAGATCCAGGCGGCGCTTGTAGTAAATTCTGGCTTCGTTAGTTTTCCCTGTTTTGAAATGGCTGTCGGCGAATTTGAGTATTGCGGGTGCGTAGCGGGGTGCCAGCGCTATGGTAGTCTCCAACAGGTCCTGAACCGATTCGTTTTCTCCCTTTTCCTGTTTGACAAAAGCCAGATAATAGGCCCACCGTGGATTTTCTTTGTCAAACTCCATGGCCAATTGATAGCAGGGAACGGCCTGGTCATAGAAATGATTTGCCTGGTAGAGTTTCCCGAGCTGTCCTGCCTTCCGTCCAAAGGCCCTCTCAGGGTTCCCACCATCCAACGTCCGCCTTAAAGCGTCATCGGCCCGGGCCACCTTGTTTTTTAACGTTTCGGTATTGAAGGAGAGGTTATTTATTTTTGGCAGACGATCAAGAAGGGTGTCACGTCTGGCCCTATCCATGACCCAGAGTGTTCCCACGATGATAAGAATCGCCAGGGCGACAAGAACCAGGGGCAGCCGGAAACGTCCCGTTTGAAACTTCGATTTTTTTGGCACGGATTTCACGGTTTTTCTCACCCCGAATATAAAAATTCCGTCATTCCGGGCTTGACCCGGGATTCAGAGACCTTATGCGGAGACCTGGATTCCCGCGTTCGCGGGAATGACAGGGGAGCGAAGGTGCTCGGAACGAGAACGTATTTTCAAGGTAAACATTCTACTTGTTTGCTTTCGCTCCCGGTTTTCGGTCCGGCCAATTATTACGCCACAGGAGAACACGACTCATCCGGTCAAAGGGGGGGTAGGCATGCATTCCGCCTGTCACAAAATCAACCCATCCATCCCCGTCCATATCGGCGGTATCTAATACAAGAAGATGGGTGGGGTCAGAAGTCAGATCACGGGGTTTAAAACCCATTTCACCGTCATTCTCAAACCAGATCATCGATTGGGCTTCGGAGTCATCCCACTTATTAAACGCGCTGACCACGCCGACGTCCAGATCCCCATCCTTGTCCACATCAACGGCGTTGGCAAAATAGGACCCTGGAAAATCACCGATCCTGTGGTACTCGAATTTGAGCCCGCCCTTATTTTCGAGCCATTGAACCCCGTGCCACGGGCGGGGGCCGGGGGGAATATAATCAAAGGCGTCGCCGTTTGTGTAAAGGATATCCGGGTCCCCATCCAGATCCAGATCCACCACCGAGATACCGCTGCTACCGAAATCCTCGTTTGTGGAACCGTAAATCATATTTGTTGTGAACTTTCCCTTGCCGTCGTTTTCAAAAACATATATCTCTTCCCACTCCTGAGAAACCAGGGCTACAATATCCAGATCGCCGTCACCATCCATGTCACGGACAGGGGTGTGGATCGTGCCGGAAAGATTCAACAGATTATGGCTGTCAAACTGCCAGTTTCCCTTGTTTTCCATCCAGCGGATCTCCCCGTCATCATAGCCAAATTGACCGACGGCCAGATCGATATCACCGTCACCATCCAGATCACCGGGCTCAACATCGGTGACACGGGCAATCCTGTCAACCAGGACATGATTAATAAATTGGCCGTCGCCTTTGTTCTCGAGGACTACAACAGCACCAATCTTATCGTTATTTGGAAATATCATCCCCATTTTCGCTACCAGAAGATCCAGATCTCCGTCTTTGTCAATATCGCAGGGAGTGACATGTGCCGGTCCACGTACCTGGGATCCGATTTTCTTTTCACGATAGGTACCTTTCGGGTTCTGTTGAATCCAGGAGATCCGGTTGCGTTTGGCATCGCACACCACAATGTCTTTTAACCCGTCCTGGTCGAGGTCTACAATTTTCAGATGGGTTATCCAGGGCTTGGAGTCACCCACCGGATCACCAACATGTATCCGCTCGAGAAAATCAATTTTCTCCCCTGGCACGTTAACAGTTCTGGATTTTAAAGGACTTTCTTTACCGGTTTTTGATATGGCCCTCTTGAGATATTCCCCTACGGTTTGCCCGGTCCGCCCTGCCTCGTGGGTGATGAGTGCCAATGGAATACCGATAAGGATGGCCAATAACGCTAATAGAGATAGAAAGGTTGATTTTGAAATACGCATGTTTTAGATATTCTCAACTCTTGTGGTTTGACCATTAATAATGGGTAAGATAGATAAGCATACCTCCAGCCACTATCAACAAAATGACAGCCGTTGGGGCAAAACCTTTTAAAACATTCTTTTTCCCCCTTGTTTCATTATCCCACAGTACATATCCTTTTTTCAAGCTGAGAGTCACACCGGCTAAAATTGATCCGGCCTGTATCCATGGAATTCCACTTGGCCAGATCTGAATCCACGGCATCCCTGCCGTCCCGAACAGGTCCCAACCCCAGCCGAATGGATCTGAAAAGCTGAGTAGAATAAAGGTCATATTTGCCATAATGGTTTCAACAAAGAATACGGCCCACAGGGCCAGACCAAGGGGTAACAGGGCCGGTAAAGTTTTCTTGAATATCCCCCCAACCGATGCATTGAAGAGCCTGTTTTGAAACCCATTTCGGGTTGCACCGACCCTGTCGCCTATCTTTGCGGTGCCTTCAGAAAGCCACAGCCCCAATCCACACATCAGCCAGAAAACCAGCGGGACAAAACCTAAGGCTACAGCACAAAGAATCACAAAAAAAAGTCCGAATTCAGGCAGGGACGTCTTGTCAACCACGTTTACCATATCGCGCATAACCGGCCAGGGCGAATGCACGGTAAGAGAGTAAGCAATGGCCAGAACCAGCAAAACAATGGCCTGCCACGCTTCGCCATAGGATCTGAAGCTCTCTCTCCATGGACCTCTGCGCCAGGAGAGTGATACATTATCGCTCGGACAACTCTTGAAACACTCGGTACACATACCGCAGTCAGCATTTCGATCGATTCGGGCAACCAGCAGGCCGTAGGGACAGGCCCAACCTGTGGCGTTTCCCTTGAAGCATGGCTTATCCTTGCAGCTCCTGCAGACTTCAGGATTTCTCTTTCGAACCATGAGCCGACCTATCGTGCTGTATGCCGAAATAAACGCGGCCACCGGGCAGACATATCGGCAAAAGGAGCGAAGCTCCCACACCAGGGAGAAAAACACCCCTGCTGCTACCATTATCATCAGCGTAATTGCGGTCCACTTGGGCTGGCCGGCCAGGGAGGCACTCAATGTACCCAAGATCAGGAAAAAAAACAGTCGCAACCATGGACCACTCAAGACCCGTGGCCAGTGTCTGCCTAATCCAAAAAAGCGATTTCCGAACCGGCCTCGCCCTCCTGCCCGCACCTCGGTAGTCGCACCCCGCTGCAGATATTCACCTATAACCGGCAAAGGGCAAATCATACACCAGATCCTTCCGCCCAGGGGAACCAGGAAAAGCGCCAGCATCGATATCCACACGATCCAGGTGAGCATGACCGCCACATTGCGGCCGCCCACCTTTGTACCGAAAAGACCGGCCAACAACACCACCATAAGACCGGCCAGCAATGGAAGGGTAAAGGTAAATTGGAGTGGTCTCCATTTGAGCAGTCTGTCTATCAGGATAAATCGTTTATTGAGATCAATGGGAGGTTGTGAGATGGTTTTCGTTACAGATGATTCCAACCGGACACGCAAATAGCCGATTATGACGATAGACAACAGAAGCCCCATACTTCCTGCCAGCAGCCAGTTGGGGCGAACAATCAAATCCCCCTGTTCAAATCCATGCATTGGACCGCAATAGACATGGCATCGAAATCTTGAAATCGACACCAGGCTTCCCCAAAGACCGGGCAGACCGGCTTTGAGATGGATTTCTCGCACATAAGTAGGCGGTTCGGTGGACTGCAATGGGTCACGAACCTCAACCGTTTCGCTGGCAGGAGAAATTTTTGCGTCGATCCGATAATCCTGGAGAAAAAAGCTGTGGCCTGTGTCGAGGGTTGAAAACGTCAGGATAAGCCGGTCGCCACGGTTCGCCCGAATAATAACCGGCGATGTCCCGTAGCGAAACGCCTCAATGTGTATCTTTTTCGTCGATGGTGGGGGTGTAGTGAACCATTCAACAAAAAGCGTTGCGCCAATGCAAACAAAAAGAAGAACGATATACAATACCCTGTGGCGTACCATATAAAAAGCCTGTCAAATGGCCGGGGCTGTTCTGTTTCCCGACCGGGAATTACCATAAACAGATTTTCATGAACCGTATCGGTAAGGGCTATGTGGAAACCCCTCCTGGTCAAGAATTATCTCTCTCCATCAAGCCAGCTGCGTACCGCTGCTGCAAGTTCAACAAGATCAGCAGGTTTGTCCGTCACTGGAAATGTGGATGCCCATGTCACATTCCGCCCCGGTCCCACCCTGCCGTGTGACCCATGAATACGGTTCGTATTCTGACTCACCGAGCCCGGAGGCCAACCAAAAAACAATTCGCATGGATCATATCCCGGCTTGTTGTGTATGTCCACGTGGCCTGCAAAATCAGGCGCCTCCTGTTTATCTGTCCACCATGGATAGGCGACCCATTTCCCCGGCTCCGCAATAATAACAAGTTCACCGCTGTTTTTATGACCCAGGTTGATGTCTGCCTGTTCTTCGCTGCCAAGAATCTCTGATATCCCCGGCAGGTCTCCCAGTAACTTCTCTACAATGGGTATATCCTTTTTGGTCGGGATATAGATGTGGGCAATTTCGTGGTCTGCCATGGCAAAGGCCCGGCTGGCGTGGAAATCGGGATATGCCATTCCCTTCACATAACGAACGGCCATTAGTCCGGCCTTTCGAAGCGCCAGATTCGGCCGCACGGCACCACGAACGGGTCCCATATGATAATCGCCGAAGATCAACACATCGTAGCCCCGGGATGTTGCTGCTCGAACAAGACGGGAGATTTGTTTATTCACGATGGCGCGTGTCTTAGAACTGGCTGGGCTGTTCTCCGGGTCTTTCCGCTGCAGATCGTAATCCAGACTCGGAAGATAGGTAAAACAGAGATCCGGCGCCAGCTCCGAATCCTCAAGAATTGCTGAAACGGCCTCCACAATCCATTCACCCGCCTTCCACGATGCCAGAGGGCCCCAGTATTGCTGCAATTTAAATGGACGTCCGATGCATTTGCACAGGTGCGCGTACATGTCACGCGGCTTACTGTAACACGTCTGGATCATCCCCCCGTGATGTTTGTGAATGGGGGCCGGAGATAGGATAAGGTCTACAGACTCTCCCAGACTCTGTTGCCAGAAAATCATACCGACGCGTTTGCCCCGGTTACGAAAATTCGTCCAGATTCTTGGTCCTTCAACCAGTCCAGCCGACTGTTCCCAGAACATGGGCCGATTTAATGTTCGGCAAAAAAACCCATTCGCTACCATCCCGTGTTTTCCCGGCGGCGATGCCGTACGAAAGCTCGCCTGGACAGTGCATGTTACGGCAGGGAAAATGCTCTGTATGGCGTGAGAATGCAAACCCGCTATCTCAAGTTCATGGGCCAGACCGGCAACCTCAACAACCAGCAATTTTTTGTCCATGCTGTGGCTTTGCCTCAAACAGTAAAGTCAGAAGTCAGAAAACGGAAGACAGAGTAAAAGCCGGCACCCTTCATTAAGGACAGAAAGTAGTTTACATTTTTTCCGGTTCGTGAAATCAGGTTTCCCCGCTTCCGTTTCAGAACTTGAAACTCGTAACCCGCAACCCGTAACCCGCTGTAACCTGTCACTCCTCATTCAGACGGCCCATGCCTTCTCTTTCGGCAGAGAAGGGGATGGCCGGAATTTTTTGCACTGCCCCAGAAAATAACAGGGATTATTGTAAAAAACAGTCTCCATATGTTCTTCTTTATGCCCCCTCTTTTTCATTTCAAATATGGCATCATGGAGAGTGCCGGGATCGGAGGGGCCCCAATCTCCCGAAGCATCCACGAGCATATGATCAATCCCATAGGTTTCCAGGGCGTCCACCACACGGGGGGGAGAGTTCTTAGTTACAGGATAGATAGTCATGGCAGCCCAGAACCCTGCATCTACAATCATCTTCAATGTGTGTTCTTCACAATGATCAAAGCAGACTTTTTCAGGATTTACCTTTCCGTGGCCTTTCAGGTAATCAAGCATCATCCTTGTCCCCTTGAGTTTGTCTTTGAGGTGAGGGGTGTGGATCCAAATCAGTTGCTCATATTTCAATGCCAGTTCTACTTGCTCCTGGAATATGGTCATCTCATTCACTGTATTGAGATTAAGTCCGATCTCTCCGATACCGAGGACCGTTGGCTTATGGAGAAACTCTGGGATAAAGGATATGACTTCTCTTGCGAGAACGAGATCATCGGCCTCTTTCGGGTTAATGCAAATCCAGCAATAATGCTCGATCTGGTACTGTGCGGCCCTTGTGGGCTCGAACTCTGAAATATGGGTAAAGTAGTCAAAAAAAGCTTGTGATGACGTGCGATCATAGCCGGCCCAGAACGCAGGTTCACAACAGGCGACCGTATGCATCCGTACCATTCGTTCATAATCCTGGGTGGTTCTTGCGATCATATGGATATGGGGTTCAATGACTTTCATGGGTTACAACTCCTCTATGTTTCTGATTACTATTCCAATGGGTCGGAAAAGAGGACTAAGAACTGTTCGGCCCTGTTCTTCTTGCCGTCCTTCAATATCTCACAAGCCTCAACCAGCTTCCCGATACGCGGGTCCCTGAAGATGTCTGATCCGTTTTCTGCCCTTTCTATTCTGTCCAATGTGGCAGCCGTTTCCAGAAGGGCGGATCTCATGTCCAGGAAATAGATGTCCAGTAACTTTTCTGCGGTTCTGGGAGAGGCCAAAACCGGTTTTGTGGGAGTATTTGCCATGTTCATCCTCCTTTTGTTTTGCGGCTTGCCGCTTCAAGTCACATATACATAACGTGATAAGGCCATTGCTGGGACCATACATAAGGCCACCGGGATACCATAGACCCAACCATGGAGCCCTGAGACATAGACTGCATCAAGCAGGGGTATCCCAAGTATCAAGAATTTAACGGCCCTCCCCACCCGATGAGGCGTGGGTCTTAAGAGCCCTGCAAGCAGAGGCAGTCCGGCAAACAAGATCAGAAGCCCCATGTAGATAAGACAATCACCAACCAGATGCTGCGTCATTCTCAAGACTGAGATGGTAAAGATCACCAGGATAAGGCATCCGGAAACAACCCAGCCCTTGCCCCCTAAACCGCCTTCAACCTCAAATTGGCTCAGGGTCGTCAGGGCAAACACATAAATAAATGAAATCAGGGGAAAGATAAAAATGATACCAGACCAGCAAAACGACGGACTCATACCGAGCAGTAAATTGGCTCCTCGACAGGCTGCCATGGTGATTGGGCCTGCAACTGGCATCTCCTTTGTGAAGATATCGTAGGAAACGGCCAGCAGGATCAGAATGGAAGCCATGACAAGCGAATTCTTTCCTACCAAGAAGGCCGTGATCAGACCGAGACCAAAAAAGATGAAAACGAGAAACAGGGCTTCCCTGAGTGACACCCTGCCCGATGGGATGGGCCGGTGGGACCGCTCCCTTGCATCCCGTTTTCTGTCACAGACATCGTTTAAGATACAGCCGCCTCCATAGATAAAAGATGTAGAAAGGCAAAGCGCCAGCAATCCCGGCCAGTCGATTCTCAGTCCTCTGATAATCAGGTAGCCGGCTAATACATCGGCCATGGACGTAAAGAGGTTTGGAAACCGCGTCAGTTGGAGGTAGGCGAAAATCTTGTCTTTCAAATTTTTCCCCTCTGCCCTGGATCTTTTTATCAAAACCAGATGTCGAATCTATTCCTTAGAAACGGATACGGAACCTTATATATTTATAACAGAGGCCTTAAGTCTTATGCAACCGGAGAAATAGCAGTTCAACAATTTCAAATATCCCACCCTGGCCGCTGCCTGGTTTATGCAGAGCTAAATCATTCGGGGATTGACCTTTGGCGCGGTTAAAGGGTAGAAGAGGGCAGAAAAGGCTTAATCGACAATTTATCATTAACAAGCTGGATTTCTCGGTCCAGGGAGGAATGGAAATGCATGAAGAAAAAATGATCGTGACCCCGGATGGGCTGGAACTGTTTCATGTTAAAGATCTTCCTGAAGACCCAAAGGCGATCATCGTTCTTGTCCATGGTCTTGCGGAACACTGCAGAAGATATGATTACGTGGTCCGGAAACTGAACGAATTTGGATACGGGGTGTATCGGTTTGATAACCGGGGGCACGGTCTGTCAGGAGGGAAGCGGGGTTATCTGGATGACTTTCACAAGTTCATCGATGACGCCGATCTTTTCGTGGAACGGGCCAAGGAGGAAAATTCCGGGCTGCCCGTCTTCATGCTGGGGCACAGCATGGGCGGGTTCATTACGGCCGGGTATGGATCGAAATACCCGGGGAAACTCAAAGGCCAGATCTTTTCCGGGCCGGTCATCATTGAACTGCCCATCTTTGATCCCCTAAAGGAGATGGATGTGGAAAAGGCGCCTGAAACCCCCATCCCCAATTCCCTGTCGCAGCTCATCTGCAGGGATCAGCAGGTGGTGACCGATTATGAAAACGACCCGCTGGTACTGAAGGAAACCACACTCAAACTGCTTACCACCGTGTTTATCGACGGTGTGTCATGGCTTGGGGAAAACCTGAAAAATTACAGCTATCCCTGCCTCATCCTGCACGGCGGAGATGACCAGATTGTGGACAAGGCCTCCGCCCGCTACCTATATGAAAACGTCTCTTCCAAGGATAAGGGCATCAAAATATACGACGCATTTTTTCATGAGATTCTGAACGAGGCTGAAAAAGATCAGGTCCTTTCCGATATCCAGCATTGGATTGACGAAAGAATCTGAACGGGCCTCCCAAGAAAAATGTTGCGGATGACTTGTTCAAATTGATCATAGAAAAGAACAGGCTTCTGACCGGCGAGCACGGTATCGGGGTAACAAGGCCCTTTTTATGGAAGTGGAGCATGATGCCGTAGACATGGTGGTTATAAGCAAAATCAAGAAGCTTTTTTTGATACGAACAATCTCCCAACGAAAGGAGTCTTGAAAATGGAATGGCGCAGCAAAGAGATATTGGCGAGACCCAACTGGTCCATGAACCGGGCCCTGTACAAATCCATGGGGTATAGTGATTATGACCTGGACCGTCCCCTGATCGGCATAGCCAACTCGTGGAACCGTGTTGTTCCCGGTCATTACAACCTGGATCTGGTCTCCGATTATGTGAAACAGGGAATCTATCAAGCCGGGGGTACACCGGTGGAGTTCGGGGTCATTGCGCCCTGTGACGGTATCGCCCAGGCCCACGACGGTATGCACTTCATCCTCCCCTCCCGGGACCTGATCGCCAACGATATCGAAATCATGATTCAGGCCCATCGGCTGGATGCCCTGGTTCTTCTGGGTTCCTGCGACAAGATCGTTCCGGGGATGCTGATGGCTGCGGCCCGCCTGGATCTTCCCAGCATCCTGGTGGTGGGTGGTCCAATGGAGGGAGGGTGTGAATTCGATGGCAGGTCTGCGGATACCACCTCTCTCACCGAGGGTCTCGGTATGCTGAAGACCGGAAAGATCGATGAGGCCGCCTATCGAAAGTTGGAAGATTGTGCCACCCCTTCCTGCGGTTCCTGTTCTTTTCTAGGGACGGCAAACACCATGTGCTGTGTGGCAGAGGCCATGGGACTCAGTCTCCCGGGTAGTGCAACCATTCCGGCGACACATGCGGACCGAATGCGGGCGGCCCAGGCGTCCGGCCGCCAGATTTTGGAGTTACTGAAAAAGGGCATAACGGCTCGGCAGATCATCAACCAGAAGGGGCTTGAGAACGCTATCCGCCTCAGTACGGCCATCGGAGGGTCAACCAACGTGGCCCTGCATATGCCGGCCGTTGGATACGAGGCTGATTGCGAGGTCCCCATGGACCTCTTTGAGGCGTTGTGCCGGGAAACTCCGTACATCGCCAAGATGAATCCGGCTGCTCCACCCAATGTGCCGGACTTTCACAGGGCCGGAGGGGTTCCCGCCGTGATGAAGGAAATTTTGACCTTGCTTCACGGCGATGCCCTCACCGTTACCGGAAGAACGGTTGCTGAAAACGTGAAAAATGCCGAATCGACCAACCGGAATATCATCAGGACCATGGATGATCCCTGGGAAGCCGGTGGGGGGCTCGCGATTTTACAAGGGAACCTGGCTCCCAACACGGCCGTTACAAAACCGGCGGCCATTGTACCGGAGATGCATATCTTCGAGGGAACGGCCCGCTGCTTTGATTCGGAGGAATCTGCCAATCAGGCCATCCTGGGGGGTGGAGTAGAGGAGGGCGAGGTCGTAGTGATCCGCTACGAAGGCCCCAAAGGGGGCCCCGGTATGCGGGAGATGTATAATGCCATGAAGCTGCTTTACGGAAGAGGGTTGGCGCTGAAAACTGCGGTTATTACGGATGGCCGGTTTTCCGGCACCAACAACGGCTGTTTTGTGGGCCATATTTCCCCCGAAGCCGCGGAGGGGGGCACTATCGCCGTTGTTGAGAATGGAGACCGGATCACCATTGATATTCCCAACCGCAACCTTACACTGCATGTTTCAGACACCGAGGTTAATGACCGTCTTTCCAGGTGGAAACGGCCGGAACCGAAATTCAAGAAAGGGTATCTGGCCCTCTATGCGACATTGGCCGAATCCGCAGACAAAGGTGCCATTATTCGACACAGGGCAGAATAGGACCATTCATGAATGGAAACTGGGAGCTGATGGTTGAGTAATTGAACAACTTGACGGTCTCTATAATTCATATGCGGCGGTTTTCTTCTGATTCAATAATTTTTCCGCGGTGAAGGGTCAGGCTGTTGGTAATACAGGGTACAATCTCATTTTCATGATGAGTTATATAGACCAGTGTCGTATGTGTATGGCAACCGATATAGTCAATAATCTCAAGGATCTTATCTCTGTTGGCCATGTCCAGCCCGTCACAGGGCTCATCCAGGAACAATAATACCGGAGACTTTACCATAGCACGGGCGATGAGGGTCAGTTTTCTCTGGCCGTAGGAAAGTTGTTCAAAGGCATGCCCCGCCAGGTCCTCAATACCCACGGTCTTCATCCACCTTATGGCCGTCTTCTCCTGCTCCGCACTGCAAGACTGATACAGACCGATCGAGTCATGAAATCCTGAACAAACCACATCAAAGGCCAGGACGTCTTTGCGGTACCTGGCCTGCAATTCCGTAGAAACCACACCGATCTGTCTTTTGATCTCCCAGATACTGACCCCGTCACCTTTCTTCCTGCCGAAAACAAAAACCTCGTTGGAATAGGATTGAAGGTTATCACCGAGGATCAACTTCAATATCGTGGACTTGCCGGCCCCGTTCTCCCCCAGAATCGCCCAGTTTTCCCCATCTCTTACACGCCAGTTGAAGGCATCGAGCACAACCGTCTCACCGTATCGTACGGTCACATTCCGCATGTCAATCAAGATTCGACCATCTTCTTGGGACAGGTCTTCGGCCCTCTGAATACCCTCTTTTTCAAGGACCGGGGAAACATATCCTTTAGAAGGAAAAAAGGTCCGGGCTTCGTCCTTTCGCCCATCTTTCATCTCTACAACGCGCAAGACATTCTCTTTGGGTCCGATAGCACATATTTCCCCGTCTTTCATGTACAAGACATGTGAAATGCGGGGCAAAATCTCTTCGAAACGGTGGGTAATCAAGACCACACACACCCCGCTTTGGATGAGGCTGTCCAGGGTTTCAGCGAGGGCTATCCGCGACCCGTCATCCAGCCCATTAAAGGGCTCATCCAATATGAGGAGCGCCGGGTCCTTCATCAGGGATCGAGCGATGATGACCTTACACAGCTCCCCCATGGAAAGGGCACAAATATCCCTATCCAGAATTCCCTCAATACCTATTTTGTCTGCCACACGGTGTACCCGGTCTTGAACCTCATTCTCGGGATAACCGCTGTTTCTCACCCCGCGGACAACAACGTCCCTTGCGGTCGTCATTTCATGAATTCTACCGCTGAAGTCCCGAAAGCTTGCCTCCAATTCCTCCCGCTCAAAGAGTTCGCGGAACAATTCCGGCGAAACATACCCGACAGACTGCATCCCCGTGGAAGGGCCGTAGACCGACCCCCTGACCACCGGGACCCCTCCAAAGAGGGCTTTTGCCAGTGTGGTCTTTCCCGATCCATTGGGACCAACAATGGCCCACTGTTCATGGGTTCCTATCTGCCATGAGATATTCTGAAGATAGAGTTTATCAAAAAGCCGGACAGAGATCTTATCCAGCGTTATGAGAGGTTCGCCTTTCACTGCACGATTTCTCCTGTCGCCAGCATCACGATCAAAAAAACAGAGGGTTTGGGAACTCGTCTTTACCTGTCCCCTCCCCCCCTGATGAATTCAAAGCCCTACGATTCAAGACGTCCCGGTCGGAATATGGTCTATTGGTTGACGTTTCCTACCCGGGAAATCAGGTTACCGGAACCGTCAAATTCCAGTTCCAGATCCTCCTCTCCAATACTTCCAATCTGGTCCTTGTCCAGGGATGCAAGGCACCCCATGGAAACCATCATGGAAGTGAGTTCCATGGTATTCTTGATATGGACCAAACGAATATCTTCCGCATTGCAGGGTCTGAGCGTCTTCAAAGCTACGGCAATGGCCTCCCGATCATTGGGAAAAGTAAAGGGGATCATCCCCCCTTCCGGGCCACAGGCCGTAACACAGTTAATGATCGTAGCAGGAAAGTCAATTTTATCCACCAGCCGTTGGGTGGTAAAATCCGCTTGTGATATTCCGACCGCGCTGCCTTCGCTGCCCTCGGTGAGGTCCCGCACAAAAATACGGGTTATTTTCGGCGAGGGACGCTTAACCCCATAGGCAAGCACATCCCGACCCACCACATTGGGATCAATACCTTCACCACTGATATCCTTCCCCATCTCGTCTATGATAAGAAAATCGATCTCCTTTAACGGAAGGGTGGGCAAACAGGCTCGTGCCATCTTGAGCAGCTCGGTTTCTACTGTCTCTATGTCCCGGGCCAGAGCCATGGCTACTTTTGCCGTTTCATGGTCCTGGTTTTCAACCATCCCCACCCCAAAGAGGACCCGACTTTTTTTGAGCAACTCCTTTCCCGCGGTACTGATGATTTCGTACTGAGACCGCACAACCGAAAGACGGTGGTAATGCTCGGCCCCCGCCTGATTTCCAAGCCCTATGGCCATGATCTTTATGAGGCCGCTTTCGGTTGGTCCGATAAAATTGGTGTGCGGTTTGATCCTGTTGATGAGTACAATCCCGTCGGCCCCATGGGCCAACCGGTCTAAGAACAGGGGTATCCCGTCCACCTCACCCATGGGTTCCACCGCCATTGTTGCCCGCACCGGCACACCCACGCTCTCCTCGGTGATCCCACGGGCCGCCAGGACCTCTGTTTGGCCTTCTGCCGTGGCTCCGCCGTGCGAACCCATGGCCGGAGTAACAAAGGGATTATAGCCGGCCTCTTTCAATTTGGTAGCCACGGCCCTGACAACAGCAGCCAGGTTGGAAATTCCCCGGCTGCCGACGGCCATGGCCACGCTGGACCCTTGGGGCAGATCCAGATGGTCTTTGATGTTCATCCACTCCTTATCTACTTCCGCCAAAACATCCACGGCCGGAGGGACATCGAAACGCTGCAGAACCATCCTCATCTTGGGCAGTTTCAATTGAAATGTCGTATCAGTTTCCATAGGGTTTCCTTCCGAGTTCCGCTTTCAAATTGATTCTAATCCTGTTCTTCCAGGAGTTGCCAAAGAAACTGGGAGGTCGTATAAATCTTGAATTTCTGTGCCCTCAACTTGGCGTTATTGAGATTGTGAACGCAAGAGTTACATTCCGTCAGCACAATCTCAGCCCCTGCCTCTTCCACCTCCTCAAGCCGCCTGCGCGCCATGGCAATGGAGTTTTTAGCAAAGGCCCCCCGCACACCACCACCTGCACCGCAGCAGAGGGCATCGGCCCGATTGTGCCGCATTTCCACGAAATTGGGAGCTATCTTTCTGATGGTCTCCCGCGGCTCTTCATAGATGTCGCAATGTCTCCCCAGATCGCAGGGATCGTGGTAGGTGACCGCCTTGTCCGTTTTGACGCCCAGATCGAAGTCCTTAAGAAACTGGCTGATGTGAATAATCTCAACCCCTGCATCCTTTAGCCCTTGATATTGAGGCTTGCCATTGAAGGTCCTTGAGCAATAGGGGCACCCGGTAATTACAGCCTTAGCCCCGGTTTCCAAGATCAGTTCCACATTTTTCTCCGCAAGCCGCCCATTGATCTCAAACCCAACGTCCTCTAGGGCGCCGCTGCAGCAGACTTCATCGATGAGGGTATAGTCAACCTTCAGATGATCCAGAATATCCAGTGTCGCCATAGTGGCCTCGTCTTCCCGATAGGAACCCACGCACCCGATAAAGAACACATACTCGGCCTTTTTATTCCGCGCGCGCTCAAAATCTTCCGGTTCATCCTCTGCATAGATATTGGTATGCTCCTGAAGGATTTGGTTCATCCCTTCAAAGACCGGATGGCAGGATCCCTTATGCACCATATCCTTTCTCACCTGTTTCATGATTTCCGGTGGTTGGACGCCGGAAGGGCACTGTTCTGAACAGCTGGCACAGGTCGTGCACTGAAAAAGGGTTTCTATCAACTGGTCATCCAGTTCAATATTCCCATCCATGACCTCCTTGAGGACCAGCATCTTTCCGCGGGCATTGAAGGCCGGTCGTTTGGTGAGTCCGAATACCGGGCAGACTGCCCGACAAAAACCGCAGCTTGAACATCTCAGGACCTGGTCCCGGAACTTCTTTTCAAATTCGTACTTTCCTTCCATTCACTCCTCCAGACCCATTTTTCCAGGATTGAGAATGTTGTCTGGATCAAACAGCCTTTTTATGGAGCGCATGATATCCATACTTATCTCATCGTGTTCCAGACCCATAAACGGTATCTTGGCCAATCCGATTCCATGCTCTCCCGTTAACGTTCCACCCAATTCGATGACCTTTTCAAACAATTCGGTAGAGGCTTCTTGCACACGTTTAACCTCATCAGGATCGGTTCCATCGAAACAGATCACCGGATGGAGATTGCCGTCGCCCACATGCCCCACCGTAGGCATTTTCACATCGTGTTTCCCGGCAATATCGGATATGGCCCGGAGCATATCGGGGACCTTGGACATGGGAACGGCCAAATCCTCCACAAGAAGGTTGTTGTTGATTCGGGCTACGACCCCGTAGCTCGATTTGCGGGCAGTCCAGAGGGCTTCCGCCTCTTCCTTACCCTCGGCATGTTTGACAGTAGTGGCATTGTTGCTCTTGAAGATACTGATAATCTTCTGCATTTGAAATTCGGTTTCCTCCTTTGTGTGACCATCTGTCTCGGCTACAAGGAGCGCCTCCACTACAGGCAGCCCCAAATCTGTATTTTCATTGATGGCGATCAGGGTCTGCTGGTCTACAATCTCCAGGGCGCTGGGAATAATGCCCGAGTACATAATCTGGTTTACAGCCCGGCCGGCATCTTCCAGCTTTTCAAAGGTGGCCATAGCAGTTGAAACCAACGGTGGTTTGGGGTTGATTTTGAAAGTTATTTCAGTCACCACCCCCAGGGTGCCCTCGGAACCCACGAAGAGCCTCGTCAGATCGTAACCGGAAACACTCTTCATGCATTTAGAGCCGGTATGTAAAACACGGCCATCCGGTAAGACCACCTCCAAAGCCAGTACATAGTCTTTTGTGGTTCCATACTTGGCCCCTTTGATGCCGCCGGCGTTGGTGGCCACATTCCCTCCCAAGGTACAGACCGAACCGCTGGCCGGATCAGGGGGGAAGAAAAAACCGTAAGGTGACAGAGCACGGTCCAGGTCAGCATAAATGACGCCTGGCTGGACTACGGCCAGCCGGTCTTCAATATTGATTTCGATGATTTTGTCCATACGTCCCAGATCGAGGATGATACCGCCCTGTTCCGGCACAGCCAGGCCAGCGAGAGAAGTTCCGGCCCCCCTTGGAACAACCGGAAGTTTTTCCCGGTTTGCCAATTTCATGATGGCTGAAATTTGTTCTGTGTTTACCGGCCACAGGGCTGCATCAGGTCTGTGATGATGCTCTGAAGCATCTTTTGAGTAGGCGATAAGGTCGATCAGGGAATCGGAAAAATTCTCCTCGCCAACAATTTCTTCCAAGGATTGTTTGATTGTTGTGTCCATGATTCACTCCAATAAGCGGGTGCCAGCCACGAAGATTATAATCTAACCGAACTGACGCCCAAGACATCCGAATTCAGCGGTTCACATTTTCTATTGAAAGATTATACAAATAGCACAAATCTGTTCATTTATCCAATACTCATCTGTATCCTGGATTTCTTGACGGTACAAAATCTGTCATCCTCCTAAACCACAAAGAACACGAGGCATTAAGATAAGTTTAATCCCGTCGTGTTCTTCATATTCCTGGTGGGAAAATCCGCCGGTTCTTTTCATCGTAACCGTGAACGGTTGCTTCAAACCCTGGTTACGTCTTAGCCATTGCCTCTCACTTTCTCGGCAACCTCCATGAATTCCCCTTCGCTGAGGACCCTTTTCAAATCATGTGATCTTAGCTTCACCGCTGACAGAACTTCGAGGGCTTCATCTTCGTCCAGTTCCAACCCCAGTTTCTCACACCATATCCAGATATTGTCCAGCCCGCTCTTCTTCCCCATGAGGATTTTAGGGTCCTCACGTCCCACGAAGGCAGGGTTCACAGGATACATGATGGTAGGGTCATCGGCGTATGCGTTTCGAAACCACCCGGTGACGATCCCCGATTCAACGCTGTATGCGCCATCCCCAATGAAGGGCCTTGAGGAGGGAATCTCGGTTCCGGAAAGCTCCCGCACCAGTTGTGAAAGCTCATTTATCTTGGAATAATCAATGCCCACATCGATGCCGTACATGGTCAAAAGGGCCATAACCGTCTCTTCCATAGGCGTGTTACCCGCACGTTCCCCAATGCCGAGGACCGTAGAATGGATCACTTCTCCACCCGCCAGAAGGGCATTGATGGTATTGGCCACCCCCAAACCAAAATCGGAATGAAAGTGGATTTCCAGGGGCTTGGATATCCGCTCCTTCACTTTTTTTGTAAAGTAGGTTGCGGCCTGAGGATTGAGGGCGCCAAAGGTGTCCACCAGGGTAAAGGCATCCATATGCCCCTCGGCTGCCACCTTTTCTACCAGATCGAGCAGCCAGTTCATGTCGGACCGGGTTGCGTCAATGGTGAAAAACACCGTATAGAGACCCTGCTCTTTGGCAAAGGCGGTGGCCTTCACGGAGAGGTCAAGCGCCTTTTCAATGGGCCATTTGTATCCTTTCTCAATAAGGTGTTCACTGGAAGGTATTTCGATGACGATACCGTCTACCCCGCAGTCTGCCGCAAGCTGCACATCCTGCACCATACAACGGCAAAAACAGAATATTTCCGAGTTTAAATCCCGCTTTACAATCTCCCGAATGGCCTCTTCATCTCGCGGTGAGACAGCCGGCATACCGGCTTCGATACGATGGATGCCCACTTCCGACAATTTCTCGGCGATACGGATTTTGTCATCTTTGGTGAAGATGATCCCCGCCTGCTGTTCTCCGTCCCGGAGAGTAACATCATGGATCTTTACCTTCTCCGGAATAATAAAATCTTTCTTAACTTCATCGAGGTAGTTCCAGGGACTGACAAACCAATTCTCTGATTTCCATGGTGTTTTATTCAAGATTCTAATCCTCCTAAGTTCTCTATTTTGTTGGTGTCTACAGGCTTCCCGCCGTAAGCGGAATTCAAGGGTGCATCAAAAGGACTCCCTACCCTGTTGTCGGAGTTTCCCAAAAACTAATCTCTATTTTTTTCCAGGTAGTTTCAGCATAGACCTTTTTGAGTAGTAATTGGCCATAATGGCAACCAGCAAGAGCGCGCCCTGGGCAAAATACATCCATTGGGGGCCAGCCCCCAGCAGGGTCAGGCCGTTGAGCAGGCTGACGAGAAAGATGGCCCCCAGCAGGGTCCCTGTAATGATGTTTTTCCCGTTGAAGATCACCGTCCCCAGCATGGCGGCAATGAACCCCTCCAGGAGAAAACGTTCGCCCAAATCCACATTTCCGACGGCCTGGCGGGCCGCGAGGAGTATCCCGCTGAACGTGCTCAGAAAACCGCAAATCACGAAGGTCATGAGCGTCAGTTTCTTGATGTTCACCCCCGACAGTCTGCAGGCCTCAATATTACCCCCGATCATCGTTATATTTCGACCATAGCTGGTTTTTTCCATAAAGAGATAGGCCAGGACAAAAACCACGGCCATGATATACATGGGAATCGGTATGTTTAAAAAGGTGCCGTTCCCCAAATACTCGAAATTTTCCGGGACGATATGGACACTCACCCCTCCCGTGATTCCGTAGAGAAACCCGACCAGGACGAACATCGTTCCGAGAGTGGCAATCAGCGAGTTCATATGTAAACGGGTAACCATGAGGCCGTTACCCAAACCGATCAAGCCGCCAATAGCAACACCGGCCACAATGCTCACCCAGATATCATAGCCCATATTGCTCATGAGATGGCAGGTAAGCATAGCTGCTGCGCCGGCCATATTTCCAACGGACAGATCCAACCCCCCGGCAGCAATGACGATGGCCTCGCCAAAGGACACAAAAGAGATGATGCTCGTTTCTATAAAAATATCATAGAAATTTCCCAGGCTGAGAAACCCGGGTCTCAAAATGGTGACGATCACATAATAGAGGCCAAATATGATGAAAATGCCATATTGAATAAGATGAAGGTTGCCTTTTCGGGAAGCCTTTTCAGCCGGCTCATTTGCTAAAGCGGGCGTTGATACTGCATTAGAATTGGACTTGTTCAATTTTCCCCCTCCTTGCAGAAGAGATGGCGACAGATATGATAAGGATGAGGCCCTGGGCGAAAGGGACCAGGTAAAACTTCATGCCCAGAGCGGTAAACCCGCTCAAGAGGGTGTAGAGGAAAAATGCACCGATAAGGGTCCCCGGAAAATTGGCCTTTCCCGCCTTAAAGGTCGCAGTCCCCAGAAAACAGGCCGCAAGCACGGAGAGCAGGAGGTGGCTTCCCGCATACATGACCGCACCACCAATCCGCAGAATTTCGATATAACCGGCAAAGGCGAAGATGAGTCCTGCGAACACAAAAACACCAGATTTCAGTAGGCTTGCTCGGATACCGACCTCTTTGACTGCGCTGATATTTTCTCCCAGGGCCCGAACATACTGCCCGGCCTTGGTCTGGGTCTGCAGAAACCAGCATATGAAAAATAGGGCAAACAGATAAAGCACCGGCAACGGCACCGGTCCGACACTGCCCTGCACGATGGAAAGCACGCTCGGATCCCTGATCCAGGTGGTGACTCCCTGGTTGTAAATCCTTTCAGCACCCATACAGATAAACATAACCGCCACGCTTGCCAGAAAGGAAGGCAGGTTCAGCACCACGATCAGGATGGCATTGAGCAGGCCCGTTCCCAATCCAATGGCCAGACACACAACCGTCACCAGACCAATGGAGTGTCCGTCCTTGAGCATTCCAGCAAGCACGGCGCCCACCAGACCGATGACCCCGCCGTAGGATAGATCGATCTCTCCTGTTATGAGAACGAAGGTCAATCCAAAGGCGCAGATCCCGAGAGAAGTAGATTGGACGAGAATGTTCTGAAGATTCTGCCCACTGAAGAATCCCTGGGATGCAAAGGAAAAAAAGATGATCGCGATGATAAAGGCAAACGTCGCCCCGTAATTGTTAATGATACCCTTTGGAGTTATTGGCTGTTTCTGCATAATCTCTCCCACCCATGACGTAAAATAGTAGCTCCTCCCGGTTGGTTGCCACTGTTTCAAGCCCCTTGATGATCTGGCCATTAAACATCACAAGGACTCGATCACATAATGACAACACCTCCATAAGCTCGTTGGAAATAAAGATGATACCGGCCCCCTGTCTGGCAAGGTCAACAATCAGCTTATAAATGTCATACTTGCCGCCCACATCTATCCCCTTGGTTGGCTCGTCAAAGATATATATGCTCGAGTCACTCATCAACCATTTTGCGACCACCACTTTCTGCTGGGTGCCGCCACTGAGAAACTGAACCTCCTGTTCCGTGCCCGGTGTGGCGATTCGAAGGGTCCTGATGGATGTCTCTACAGCCTCGATCTCTTTATCTTTTTGTATCCATGATGGGCCCACACAGAATTTCTTTTTCAAGGCGGCCATGGTCATGTTCTTTCTCACCGATTCGTTCCCCACAAGCCCCTGGTCTCTTCTCTCTTCCGGAATCAAAGCAAGGCCTTCACGAATGGCATCTTGAGGCGTATTGATCTTCACTTCCTTGCCGGCAACGCTGATAGTCCCCTTTTTTTTGGGGTCCGCACCGAATATGGCTCGGGCCACCTCACTCTTTCCGGCCCCGATGCTTCCCACAATCCCCAGGATTTCACCTGATTTCAGATCGAAATTGATATTTGCCCCTTTTTCCTTTGGGAAAAGGTCCTTGACCGATAGCTTGACTTCACCGATAGGTACGCTCTCCTTGGGGACCTGCTGGGTAATTTCCCTGCCCAGCATATATTTCACCAGTTCGGTCTGTGGGAGTTCATTGATCTGCTCGGTGATGATTTTCTTGCCGTCCCTCAGGACTGTTACCCGATCGCAGATTCGGTAGATCTCTTCCAGCCGGTGGGAAATGTAGACGACGGTCAGGTCTTTCTGCTTGGCCCGTTCTATGAACGAGAAAAAGCTGTCCGAGGACTTTTGATCCAACCGGGCCGTGGGCTCATCCAGAATCAGGATGCGGGGCGAGGTCACAAGGGAGCGTGCGATGGCCACTAACTGCTGCTCGGAAATGCTGAGATTCTCCACAAAATTTTCTACATCAATCTCCGATGTAACCTCGGAGAGGAATTCTTCCGCCATTTTGCGCATGGATTTCCAGTCAATCTTTCCAATCCAGTTGACCGGTTCCCTTCCCAGACAGATATTTTGTGCCACGGTTAACATGGGAATCAGGTTCAACTCCTGATGAATAATGCTCAGGCCCAACTCTTGGACGCCGCGTATTCCCAGACCCTCAACGTTATGGCCCTCAATAAAGATATTCCCCTCATCCTCGACATACTCCCGAACAATGATCTTCATGAGTGTGGACTTACCGGCGCCATTCTCTCCGCAGAGTGCATGCACCTCTCCGCGTGTTACCTCAAAGTCCAGTTCCTTCAAGGCCCGGACGCCGGGGAAGGATTTTGAAACCTGCTCGGTCCTGATCACGATGTTTTCTTGACCACCCATTGGTCTGTTCCTCTCATCTCCATACTGGTTTTATAGTATTGATCACACGGATCCCTCGGATGGGGGATCCGTGTGAGAATCAATCCATTACCAGGGTTTTTTCAGTTTTGTACCTGAAAAATTACCGTCCCAGCACGCGTTTACGCTCTTGTAGATCTTTTTTGGTTTGAACTCATCAACACCTTTGGTAGCAACATAGGAAACGCCGATCACGGAAAGCGCCGGAAGATTTGCCTTGGCTTCCTGCACCGTCTTGTATTCCATGGCAGCCCACAGGGCCTTGGCAGCTTCGGTGCCTTGAACAATAGGCTCAATACCCACAACGGCTGTGGCGGGGCAATTGGGCTTGTGCATCTGGGCCAGAAGTGCCGCTTCCTGATCGATGCTGATAATGGAAACCTGCTTTTCCTTCTTCATCTCTCTGATGGCCTTTATTGCCCCTACTGCCGGTAGTCCCCATGTGGTGGCTACACCCTTGAGATCAGGGTGGGCCCGAAGGGTCGCTTTTGTAATCTTATAGGCGTTGTTTACCGGATCGGCCGGGTTTACCTCATGCCATTTGCCGATCATTTTGATCTCCGGAAACCATCGGAGAACCTCTCCATAGGCCCTCTTTCGAACCTCGAGTGTGTGCCATCCGGCGGCATCCATACCGATATATTTTCCGGAACCACGCATCTGATTCACCAGCCACACGGCCAGGTTCGTACTGCCCTGCCAGCTGTCCTCAACGGAGTTATGAACCGCATAAGGCAGAAACATGATTACCGTCACAATCGGTATATTGGCATCCCAGGCCTTTTTTGAGACATCCAGGAAGGCGTCACCTTCCCCGCCTTTAATGATAATTCCATCAACCTTCATGGAAACAAAATTCTCAACATCGGCTTTTTGCTGGCCGGTTTTCCCTCCGGCATTGGTGCTGATGACCTTGCACCCCTTTTTTTCCAGATAATCGATGATAGTCTGGTTTGCCCTGGCATTCCAGTCGTTCCCCAGCCAGAGATTGGATACTCCCACGACCTTTTGCTTGGCCAAAACGGGCGCAACAAAACAGAAAGAAAAGGCGATAACGGCGAGTAACAAAAGGATTGGTAGACTCTTCAAATTGATTTTTTCCATGATAAAACCTCCGATTTTGTTAGAATTATTAATCCGTAGCCTCAGACTTTGTTTCAGTTAACACCTCCTTTCTTTTCAAATATTGGCACAGTACCAGCTCTTATAATGCCATCCAACAAACTGCCATATTCACAATTGTGTAAAAGCATCTATGAGTATTTCAGACAATAGGCATAGTGGTATAGTCAATATACCAATTCATTATTTATAGATTACTTACCTTGTCAAGGAATATTTTGACCTGTTGAAGAAAAATTAATGATTCGGCGCTGGGCCTGAAGTATGTACTTTGTTGTGATCCAGTTATAGAGAGTCCTTATCATATTTTCACAACCGAGGAATTGCTCTTTTATTGTTGACAATAGATATTTTCCTGATGTAAAAAGTTTCATAAGATGATCAGAGGTAAGACCACTGGATGACTTATATGAGCTGATATGGATGAGCTATATACGCCTATAAAGCCCAAAAGGATATCTGAAGAGATCGTAGAGCAGATCAAAGACTTGATATTCAAGGCAAATCTGAAACCGGGTGAAGCTCTCCCACCGGAAAGGGCCCTGGCCAGATCCCTGAACGTAAGTCGGGTTTCCCTGAGGGAAGCCTTGAATGCCCTGCAAGGTATGGGGCTATTAGAGATCCAGCAGGGCAATCGAACTTGCGTACGTCCAATAACAACCCGATCCATGCACGATCCATTAGTTTCATTCACCAAAAGTTCTCCTTCCAATATATTGAAAGTATTTGAGATCAGAAAATACCTCGAAATAGGATCTACCGCTTTGGCTGCTGAACGGGCAACAAGCGAAGAAATCGAGGTGATTGAAAATATCTTAAAGGAAATGGAGGAGGATCTCAGAAAAAACCGATTGGGGGCAAAGGCCGATCTCGAATTCCACGCTGCTTTGGTCCAGGCAACCCATAACCAGGCCTATGCCCATATCATGAACACACTCCATGACCTTTTGCAGGAGGAACTGCGTATTGCCTGGGGTGGCGTTTTTAGAAAAAGAGACAAACGAAAGAAATTATTCCAGCAGCATAAGAATATATTTGAGGCGGTTAAGCAGCATAACCCGAAAAAGGGTGCTGATGAGGCCTTAGCGCACCTGGAGTTTGTCGAAGAAGCCTGGAAAAACGCCTTAGTTACATGATTTCAGCGCAGAGTTATTGTGACATTTAATTTGAAATACCATTATAATCTTATGATAGACCCTTAGCGTCAGAAGGAGAAAACGCATGAAAAAGAAGATGAAAGGCGTTATTTTCCACGGAATAGGAGATATCAGTCTCGAAGATCTGGATGTTCCGGTCATTCAGCACGCATCCGACGCCATTGTCAAGATTACGTTGACCACAATCTGCGGGTCGGATCTTCACCTGATCCACGGACAAACAGTTGTCGATCCGGAAAGCCCCATAGGTCACGAATGCGTGGGTGTGATCGAGGAAGTAGGCAAGGACGTAACCACCTTCAAACCCGGAGATCGGGTCGTGGTTCCCACGTTCACATACTGCGGCAACTGCTTTTATTGCAAAAAAGGTTCGCCTTCGCAGTGCGAGAAGGGCGGCATCTTGGGGTTTGGCTCCATCCGGGGAGGACTGGGAGGCGCTCAGACCGAGTATGTGCGTATCCCATTTGCGGACATGAGCCTGGTAAAAACGCCAGACTCCCTGACTGACGAGGACGTTCTTTTTGTGGGCGACATTTTATCCACGGCCTACTTCGCCCTGGAAAACGTGCCTATTCATCCCGGCGACACGGTGGCCATCGTAGGTCCCGGTCCGGTCGGTCTTTGCGTCCAGGAGTTGGCGCCCGTTTTCGGAGCCGGTAAGATCATCATGATAGGTACGCGGGAGTTTCGTCTTGAGATGGCCAGGAAGCGCGGTGCCATAGCGATCAATCCCAAGGAGGAAGATGCTCCGGCCCGGGTCCAAGAGCTGACCGGCGAGTATGGGGCCGATGTAGTGGTAGAATGCGTCGGGACGCCCGAGGCGTTTCAGATCTCCTTCGATTCGGTCCGCAAGGGCGGTGCCGTATCCTTGATGGGTATGTGGGGTGAACCCGTGTCCGTTCCTCTGAACGACATGGTCATGAACAACATCACCATATTCACAGGCCTAGTCAACTGCCACCGCATCCAGGAAATCGTAGACCTCATCGAATGCGGCCGAATCAGCGCCAATCACCTGCTCACCCACCGTATGAAGTTGGACGATATCCTCGAGGGTTATCGAATTTTCGAGAACAAAGAGGATAACGTTCTTAAAATAGCCATTACACCTTAGCCGGCCCGAGCCCTCTTGGTTCAACAGACAAAAAACAATAATGAGGAAAAAAATGGGTGATGTAAAGTTAATAATAGATGGAACTGAAGTGAGCGGTCCTTCGGGGATGACCATTCTCGAAGCCGCCAATGAGACTGATATCAACATTCCAACACTCTGTCACAGACCGGATCTGAAGCCTGAAGGGAACTGCCGGATCTGTGTGGTTGAGGTGGAGGGCTCCCCGAGGCTTGTGGCGTCCTGCCACACACCCATCACGGAAGGGATGGTGATCAATACCTGCACCCCAAAGGCCCTGGCAGCACGGAAAACGGTGGTAGAGCTGCTGATAGCAGGGCATACGGGTCCCTGCGTAACTGATGAATGTGCGAAGGACTGTGAACTCCACTATCTCGCAGCAGAGTTAGAGGTAGGCCCACCAAGATTTCAGGTAAAGGCACGGCGTTCCTACCCGATGGAGACCCTGAGCCCATATGTTCAAAGGGATATGGGCCGGTGCATTCTATGTAGACGTTGTGTGAGGGCATGCACCGAAATCGCCAAGAAGAACGTCTTCAGCATGGCCTACCGGGGGTTCCATTCGAAGGTGGTGGTGGACTGTGACGTCCCCTTAGACAAGGAAGAATGCAGGGACTGCGGCATCTGCATCGACTACTGTCCCACGAGTGCGTTGACAAAACCGAATAAGGGGGTGAGCTAATATGGAAAGAGATCAACTCCTGGGGATGATCAAGGAAGAGCAGGCAAAGAACGGATCGGTATCTGATGGGGCCATGGCCCATATTGCCCAAACCCTGCATCTGCCCATAGGGAATGTATATGGAGTAACTACCTTCTATTCTTTTCTGTCCACCAGACCGCTGGGCCGGCATGTGATTCACATCTGCAAGAGCGTGCCCTGCTTTCTTCAAAACGGAGCGATGATGGCCGCGGCCATTGAAAAGGAGTTGGGTATTAGTCCGGGAGAAACAACCTCTGATGGAAGATTTTCCTTTGAATTGACAAACTGCATAGGCGCTTGTGATCAGGCCCCGGCTATGCTGGTGGATGACGAGGTTTATGGAGATCTGACGCCGGAGAAGATCGGGGAAATCCTGAAATCATTTGAATAGAGATCTGGAGGAAGAACCGTGCCTGAGAAAAAAATCCTAACGAAAAACTGTGGGAAGATCGACCCTGGAGATGTCTCTACCTACGAGGCGGAGGGAGGCTTCAAGGCCCTGGAAAAGACCCTGAGGATATCACCCGAAGAGGTGATTGCAGAGGTTAAGGCTTCGGGTCTTCGTGGCCGGGGAGGTGCAGGATTTCCCTGCGGTGCCAAATGGGAACTGGCCAGAAAGTCCAAGGGGGATGAGAAGGTCCTCATCTGTAACGCCGATGAAGGAGAGGTGGGAACCTTCAAAGATCGCTATCTCCTTCAACACGATCCCTTTTCTCTAATGGAGGGGATGGCCATTGCCGGGTATGCCATAGGCGCCGGAAAAGGCTACATCTATCTTAGGTCCGAATACCACTATCTGCTTGAAGGACTCCAAAAGGCTATCGATCAATCTAAAGAGAAGGGATACCTCAAGGATCTTGAGATCGAGATACGGGAAGGTGCAGGCGCCTATATCTGCGGGGAGGAGTCGGCCCTCATGAACTCCATCGAGGGGAAACGGGGTGAATCCAGATTCAGACCGCCCTTCCCCCCTGAAAGCGGTCTCTTTGAAAAGCCCACCATCATCAACAACGTGGAAACCTTAGTCAATGTTCCCCACATTATTCAAAACGGTTCAGAATGGTATGGCGCCATGGGGACGGATGAGAGCAAGGGAACTAAACTCTTCTGTGTGAGCGGAGACGTGGCAAGACCTGGGGTCTACGAGATGGAGCTTGGGTGCGATCTCAAGGAACTGGTAATGGACCTGGCCGGTGCTAAAGAGATCAAGATGATCCAGGTGGGGGGTTCCACCGGTGGGATAATCCCTTCGGACATGCTCAGCACACCCTTGGCCTACGAAACGATCTTGGGCTCGGGTGCCGTAATGGTATTTGATCAGACCCGGGATGTGGTGGATTTTACGTACAGGACCATGGAATTTCTGAACGAGGAATCCTGTGGTAAGTGCACCCCCTGTCGTGAAGGGACCGAGGTGATGGTGGGGGTTCTGGGTCGGCTTGTAAACGGAGAAGGGGTGGACGGAGATATGGAGGTGCTTGAGGAGTTGTCAGACACCATGAAGCTCAGCGCCCTTTGCGGTCTTGGTCAGACAGCGCCTGTGCCGGTACTGGACACCCTGAAATATTTCAGGAAAGATTATGAAAACCGTATCAGCCAGTCGGTCTTTTTAAGGAGTCTCAAGACCGTAAACGGTTAACCTTGGTTTGGACGGTCTTGCTATAGGTTTTAAGGAGGTCGTGAAAAGTGAAAGAACAATTGCACAAATACCTGTGTCCCTATTGCAGCACGAAATTCGAGGCATTCGAGGATCTGAAAGATCATGCCCTGGCAGCACATACGGGCGAACCAACGCCTTTGCCGGAGGGGATGATCCGGTTGACCCTGAACGGGGATGAATACCAGATCCAGGTGCAGCCCGAGTGGACCCTGAACTACCTGATCCACGACAAGCTGGGACTTACCTCGCCCAAGATGTTCTGCGACCGGGGGGCCTGCGGATCATGCACGGTAATCATGAACGGGCGCCCGATCCTTTCCTGCATGACCCTGGCTATCGAATGTGACGGGAACACCATAGAAACGGCCGAGGGGATTGCGGACTCGGGGCACCCGCTCGTGGAAACCTATGTAAAGCATCACTGTATGCAGTGCGGGTATTGTACACCGGGGTTTATCACAACGGCCAAAGCTCTGCTGGACAAAAACCCTAATCCCAACGAGGAAGAGATCAGGGAAGCCCTGGGCGGCAACCTCTGCCGGTGCGGTACCTACCCGCAGCATCCAAAGGCCATCATGGAGGCAGCCGAGTTATTAGGGGAAAGTGAAGGAGGGAAATAAGATGAGCGTACAGGAAGAATATGACCGAATGATCGAAATGGAGGATAATATCGAGTTTGACAAATATACTCTCAAAGACTTCGATCAGATCGGAAAAAAGGATGTTCGGCGGCTGGACGGAACAGAGAAGGCCAGCGGTAGAGCTGAATACACCATGGACGTCCAGCTGCCAGGTATGCTTTATCTGAAATTCATGACGTCCCCCTACCCCCATGCGGAAATCAAGAGTATGGATACCAGCAGGGCAGAGACGCTACCAGGCGTACGCGGCATCTTGAGATACGACGATCCCGACCTGCCTGAGGTTGCCGACCTGGGAGGACACGGCCCTACGGCCATGGCACCCCTCCCGAAGGTTGCCCATTTCGAAGGAGAACCAGTGGGGCTTGCGGTGGCGGCGGACACGGAAGACATTGCCGATGAGGCATTAAGATTAGTCAAGGTTGAATGGGAAGAACGTCCTTTCCTGCTGGATGTGGAAGAGGCCCTGAAATCCGATGCACCCCTTGCCCATCCAGAGGATTTCCCTGAAAACAACCTGGAAGTAGAGCACCTGGAAGCGCACGGGGATATGGAAAAAGGCTTTGAAGAAGCGGACAGGGTGCTGGAGTTCAAGGCCACCCGGCGGCTGCATACCTATGTTTCTCCCGAAAGACCCTGTGGGGTGGTCCGTTGGAACGGTGACTATCCGGAGTTCTGGCTCAAGCATCAACGGCCCCATGAAAACAAACGCGCCATTTCTTCGTGGTTCGAACACATCCCCATGAACCAGATCGAAATGCATATGCTTTATCAGGGAGCTACCTTTGGGGGCTGGACCCAGTTCTATTGGAACCAGGGCCCAATGTATTGTGCCTCTGTGTTGGCCAAACGAACCGGACATTCGGTCAAGTACATCTTCGACCGCAGGGGCGATTTTTATGGCGGCTCCATGGACGAGGGAAACTACTATTTCAAGGTGGGTTTCAACAATGACGGACGGATCCTTGCCGTTGAAGCCAAGGGACATTTTAGCAATCCCCAGTGGGAAGGTTTCGGACCCGGAAACCACTTTGAGGACAATACTAGGATCCCCAATCTCCATGCCCCTCGAAAAGTTATCAAAGTAAACAAGGGGCCCAACACGGCCGTACGATGCGAACAGCTTCCCAATACCATGTCTTTCACCCTGGTCATGGACCGGGTTGCAGCGGAGTTAGGGATGGATCCCATTGACGTGGCCATCATAAACGACGGTGCCAAAGGGCACGATATGGACTGGCTGAACGAGCGAAAGGTAGAGGCAGGCTTTACACCGAGGGACAGTTTGAAGGAGTGTCTGGAAAAGGGAAAGACCGCCATAGACTGGGACAATAAATGGCATCCGCCGGGCGCCAATAAACTGTCCAACGGCAAAATGCACGGTGTCACCTTTTCCTGGACCCACGAATGGGACGATTCCTGTGGGTCCGGCGAGATCGCCATGCGGGTGGAACGAAATGACGGGACCGTCAGTATCCTCGGGATGCGGTGTGACAACGGAGTAAACGCCGAGACCGGTTATTGCCAGATCGCCGCAGATGAACTGGGTATGCGTCTGGAAGATATTTTCTATCGGCCCCACACGGACACCGGTTTTTTCCCCATGTGCCCCGATTCATCCACAAACACCGGCGTCAACGGATGGGCCGTCAGACATTGCGCCAGACTCCTCAAGGCCAAAATCCTGGAAGCTGCAACCAGCCCCAGGGCGGTCACCCAGAGGGGGATCTACCCGCCCCACTTCCCGGATATAAAGCCGGAGGACCTGGATATCAAGGACAGCGTGATCTTCGTAAAGACCGATCCCGCACAAAAGCTCTCCGTTGCTGAATTGGTTGGGCCTTCTGCTGAGGCGGGCCCCCTGTCCTTTCATGAATTGTATGGAGCCGAGAGGCATCCATTCAGCGCACCTCTTTTCGCGCACGCCTACCAGGCCCAGATTGGTTGCTATAAAGGGTTCCGTCCCAAATTCTGCCGGCAAGTCCATTTTATGGAAGTAGAAGTGGATACGGAAACAGGGGAAATCGAAGTAAGCAATGTGGTGAATGTGAACGACGTGGGAAAGGTTATCAACCCTGATTCATGCGCCGGCCAGCAATACGGCGGCACCTATATGGGTGCGGGGAGAGCGCTGTTTGAAGAAGTTGTCCACGACCCGGTTACAGGTGTCATGCTGAATGGAAATCTTCTCGATTATAAGATTGCCACCATAGAGGACTGTGGACCCATTGATACCCATTTGGTGGAAACCCAACAGGGGTATGGACCATATGGCGCCACCGGTATCGGTGAAGATATCGCCACGGTTATCCCCGCCATGCTGGCGCCCGCCGTCTATAACGCCATAGGGGTCTGGATCTATGAATTTCCAATAACACCGGATAGAGTACTGAAAGCCTTAGGTAAAATATAGGGGGCATAGGATGAAAAAGTTCACACATTTCAATGCATCGACGATCGATGAGGCGGTTTCACTCCTGCGACGGTACCAGGGCAAGGCAAGCCTTATTGCCGGAGGGACCGATATCTTAGGCAAAATGAAGGATAGAATACTGCCCGGGTATCCTGAGGCCCTTGTGAATATTAAGACTATTCCCGGGCTGGATTCCATCAAAGAGGGGGGGGGAGTCTTGAAAATAGGGCCCCTCGCCATTCTGGAAGATATTGCGCACAATTCCATTGTTAAGTCGAAATACACCGCCCTTGCAGAAGCGGCCCGCAGGACGGCCTCGCCCCACTTAAGGGAGATGGG
>JACKQG010000727.1_pt1 | contig 46910 bp, 46 predicted proteins | sample 8237621 | NCBI WGS metagenome assembly JACKQG01 (sample SAMN15677084, study PRJNA649215) | marine metagenome | biome: marine; feature: Black Sea; material: saline water; isolation source: suspended particulate matter (SPM) from the Black Sea western gyre | collected 2013-06-09/2013-06-10 | depth... | reverse complement strand
CTCTTCGCGATTTATCTTTTTTTAAAGGTGCTATAATCGAAGGTGGAACAATTGCTTGGGAAAATGGTGCCGATATTGCTCCTGAAACTTTATACGGAAAAATTTATAACCCCCGCTCAACCTGACCCCGACACATCGGGGCAGGTTAGCTCATTATCGTTATATGTCTTAAGTGATTAATAACCTTTCAATTTAGCGTATATTGTTGTAATATACATTTGCGCGCTATGGCTATAAATATTTCAAATTGTGATGGTTTTCAATGGGACGATGGGAACATTGATAAAAATTGGAAAAAGCACGGAGTGAAAAATATTGAATGTGAAGAAGTATTTTTTAATCAACCATTTATGGTTGGTGATGATCATAAGCATTCAATAGCAGAAAAAAGATATTTCGTACTTGGACAAACAGACCTTGGTCGAAAACTATTTATTGCTTTTACAGTCCGTGCGAGAAAAATACGAGTCATTTCTGCAAGAAATATGACTAAAAATGAAAAAAGGAAATATTATGAAAAAACTTAAAAAATTACCCGTGTTTAAAACAGAAGAAGACGAAAGGTTGTTCTGGGAAACTCACGATTCAACAGATTATGTCGATTGGGATAAAAGTGAGCCAGTGATTTTCTCTCATTTAAAACCGACGACTAAAACTATCTCTCTACGATTACCGGAATATATGCTTGAAAATTTAAGGGCAATTGCAAACAAGAGAGATATTCCCTATCAATCTCTTTTGAAATTGTTTCTCAAAGAAAGGATCGACAAGGAAACGGAAATCATCAGACATTCCAACTCCCGGTCAACCTGATCCGCCAGCTGGCGGCCAGGTTCGCTCAATCGTTAAGTACCAAGGGCAAGAAGCTGTTTTATCTATTCCTGATGGTGACTTACTTGAAGGCGAATTGAAAACCAATAAAATAAAATTAGTTCAAGCATGGATTGAAATTCATAAAGAAGATTTGATGTGAAACCATATATGAATATTGGAATATTTAAGGAATTAAAAGACACCAGTTTATTTAATTCTGTCAAACCGTTTATGGGTAGTATTCAGTGGATTAATGGACAAGACTGGGTGCACCCTCCCTCATTCCCATTGTATTATTATAGAATATTGCCTTGTATTTATGTACTTTAATTAAAATTATTGCCTTGTTTTTATTACTTATAATATATAATATTGCCTTGTATTAATTGAAACTCACAATAGTTATTGGATCGTTTTTATGAAAAGAACTATCAGCAAAACTTTAGATTTATGGAAAAGTAGCGAGTACCGGAAGGTTTTACTCGTCCGGGGTGCAAGGCAAGTAGGCAAAACTTACTCTGTAAGAGAACTCGGAAAGGAATTTCCATATTTTTTAGAAATCAATTTTGAGGAAGATCAGACCATTCACTCTTTGTTTGATGGGAATTTGGATGTACAAAAAATCATTCAAAATCTTGCATTACAGAATAATATACCTGTGATACCCGGTAAAACACTGGTATTCTTTGATGAAATACAATCCTGCCCAAGAGCGATCCAATCTTTGCGCTATTTCTATGAAAAAATTCCGGATTTACATATCATTGCTGCCGGTTCCCTGTTAGAATTTACTTTGGAAGAAATACCATCCTTTGGCGTGGGAAGAATTCAGTCTCTTTTTATGTACCCGCTTACGTTTAATGAATATTTGGCAGAAATACATTCATCATTAATGCCGATCCTTGAGGAGGCAGGAATCACCCAACCGGTTGAAGAACCGATTCATCACTTGTTATCGGACTACTACAAAACATACCAGCTAATCGGCGGCATGCCGGAAGTCGTTTCAACGTATCTACGGACAGGTGATTTATTGCTATGCATGCAAAAATTAGATAATCTTGTTGTTTCATTCACCGATGATTTTTCCAAATACAAAAAAAGGTCCCCGGTAAACATCCTGAAAGATGTGTTCAATTCAATTGCCCATCAGGGCGGTAAAAAGTTTATTTATAATCATGCCTCCGACCATTCAGGTATTAAAGCAATCCACGGCGCATTAGACCTGCTTATCCAAGCGGGTTTAGCATATAAAATTCCACATACTTCAGCGTCTGGATTACCACTAGGTGCACAAATAAACCAGAAAAAATTTAAAATTATTCCTTTGGATTCCGGGATATATCAAAGATTAATGGGGATGGATCTTAGGGCCTATTCCCTCGCTAACAATATTCAGGTCGTTAATAAAGGAAGCCTTGCAGAAATAACAACTGGAATTCAATTGATCCATAACCAATCACCCTTGACCCGTCCAGAATTATATTATTGGCATCGTGAATCAAAAAGTAGTAATGCGGAAATTGATTATGTTATCCAACATGGAAATAACATTATGCCAATTGAGGTTAAAGCAGGTACAAAAGGACAAATGCAAAGCATGCATTTGTTTTTAAAAGAAAAAAATCTTAAAAAAGGAATTCGCATTTCCATGGAAAATTTTGGCCGATATGGAGCTATTTCCATCGTGCCTCTCTACGCTGTAAAATCGATGTTATATTCTGACAAGTAAGCGATTGCACTCAATCACATATAAAAAATAAATGAAAAGACAACACCGGAAAACACGATTTAATTTTTTAATCATCGTTGGCATATGCAGCGCTCAAAATCCGTTTATTACAACAAACTATACGGCAGATCCTGCGGCCAGAGTATTTAACGATACCTTATTTCTCTACACCTCTCATGACCAAGATACAGCGACTTTCTTTAATATGGTGGATTGGCATGTTTATTCAACGGTAGATATGAAAAACTGGACGGCGCACCGAGTGGCACTTTCTCTGGATGATATTTCATGGGCATCGACATATGCTTGGGCCCCCGATTGTGCATTCTATAATGGAAAATATTATTTTTACTTTCCGGTAGAAAAGGATTATATCGGTGTGGCAGTCAGTAACAGACCAGATAGGAATTTCACCGATCCGCTTGGAACCCCCCTCATCACCCGACAAACGCCTGGCGTGGTAAATAGTAGTTACTTAATCGATCCAACTATATTTATAGACGATGATAATACGCCCTATCTCATTTTTGGCATGGATGATGTAAATATTGTGAAACTCAACCACGATATGATTTCATTGAATGATACGGTGAAAACAATTGACGGCGTACACGATTTTTATGAAGCAGCCTGGATGCATAAATATCAAAATAAATACTACCTGTCTTACTCGAGCAAAACACCTTATGACCATGGACAAATTTTATATGGAACCAGTGATAGCCCCTATGGCCCCTTTGAATATCAAGGTGTAATACTTGATCAGGTGAATAGCGGCACAAACCACCATTCAATTGTAGAATACAAAAGTCGGTGGTATTTATTTTATCATAATTCAGATTTGTATTTTCAGAATAATCCTGAGGTTCCGACCAAGCTAAATTGGAAGGGGAATAACCCGTTTCGGAGATCCATCAATGTTGACTATTTAACCTATAACAAAGATGGATCCATTATAGAAGTAATTCCCACGAAACGAGGTTTGAAAAATATTGAATAGGTCATCATGAAGCCAGCGCTTTGTGATCAAATAATAATTATGATATATTCAACAGAGTGAAAGTTCGTGAAATTACAAAACTTATAAAGAAAGATGGCTGGTTTTTAGTCAGGACACGAGGAAGTCACCATCAATATAAACATCAAATTAAAAATGGATTGGTTACAATTCCGGGAAACCCCGGTGCTGAACTTGCGTAAGGAACTTTAAATAGTATATTAAAACAAGCAGGGTTAAAATAATGAACTACTTAATCGTAATTGAAGAAACACCAACGGGATTTTCGGCATTTTCTCCGGATATACCCGGTTGTGTATCTACTGGAAAAACCAAAAACGAAGTGGAAACGAATATACAGGAAGCAATTGAATTCCACCTTGATGGACTACGGGAGGAAGGTTATGAAATCCCAAAGGCACACAGTTATGCAACTAATGTAACTGTATCCGCATAATCGCCACTCCACTCTACAGTATATTATAATGGATGCTAAATGTTGTATTCCAATTGAATTTAGCATTCAATATTATTGACCATAAAAAATAATTGACCGTCTTAGTTAATCTCAAATAAAAATAAATAAATATCGTGAAAAATACAAAAACACCATTTAGAACTGTCATCGAGCCATTCATAATCAAATCTGTGGAACCCATCAAAATGACCACAGAAACTGAACGGGAAGCAATCATCCAGCATGCTCATTTTAATCTGTTTAAGGTGAATGCCCAAGATGTGCTGATTGATTTACTGACGGACAGCGGCACCGGCGCCATGAGTTCAGAACAATGGGCTGCCATTATGCGGGGAGATGAATCCTATGCCGGGAGCCAGAGTTTTCAACGATTTGAATCCGTGGTTCAGGATATTTTTGGATTTAAACATGTGATTCCAACCCATCAAGGTCGCGCCGCAGAACGCATTTTATTTTCAGTCATGTGCAAAGAAGGATCTGTTGTTCCTAATAACACCCATTTTGATACAACACGGGCAAATGTAGAATACACAGGAGCCAAAGCCTTAGACCTGGTCATCGATGAAGGCCTGGATCCCAAAAGTCTCTACCCCTTTAAAGGAAATATGGACATTGAAAAACTCAAGGATATCATTGAAAAATATGGTGCGGAAAATATCCCCCTATGCATGATAACCATTACCAACAATTCCGGCGGCGGCCAGCCGGTCTCTATGGAAAATGTTAAAAATGTAAAGGCCGTTCTGTCTGAATTTGATATCCCCCTCTACTTTGATGCAGCTCGATTCGCAGAAAATGCCTATTTCATCAAACACCGTGAGGAAGGATACGCGGATAAGACCATTAAAGAAATTGTCCGGGAAATGATGAGTTACGGGGATGGATGCACCATGAGTGCAAAAAAAGACGGTATGGCAAATATCGGTGGATTTTTATGCACCAATGATGATTTAACAGCCCAGCATGAGAAAGATTTACTCATCTTGACGGAAGGCTTCCCCACCTATGGCGGATTGGCAGGACGAGATTTGGAAGCGGTTGCCGTGGGATTACAAGAAGTGCTGGATGAAAGTTATCTTCATTATAGAATATCAGAAACTCGATATCTGGGAGAACATTTGTCAGAAATTGGCATACCGATTCTATTGCCGCCAGGGGGCCATGCAGTTTATATAGATGCCAAGGCACTCCTGCCTCACATACCACCGCTCCAATACCCGGGACAATCTTTATCGATAGAAATGTATCGAGTCGGCGGTATACGTACGGTGGAAATCGGATCTGTCATGTTTGGAAAGGTAGATGCTGAATCCGGTATAGAGACCCCCTCTGAAATGGAATTGGTGCGATTGGCTTTGCCCCGGAGAACCCACACCCAGAGTCATATAGATTATGTCATAGAAGTCATGCGTAAAATATATAAATCCAAAGATGAACTTTCAGGTTACAAGATTACAAAGCAGCCCACATTCCTAAGGCATTTTACCGCTGAATTCAAGCCCGTTTAAAACCGCCCATCCATCAACTTTCCCCTCTTTTCCCCCACCCCATTTTTCTTCTGAGTGTTTGAAAATAGTTAGAATCTTTAAAATCAATCATACGGATTTCGAAGGGAGCTCTTTGAATAAATATTTTATCTTGAGGGTGTAGGTATTCGCTCACCTGTCCATCCACAGCAAATGCAATATTTTCAACTTCATCCTCAGGAAAACTGATTTCTAAATTACGGTCATTGGGCAAAACAATCGGCCGATGCGTCAAGGTATGGGGACTGATGGGTGATACGACAATTGCTTTTAACCTTGGCATCACAATGGGACCGCCAACGGATAAAGAATAAGCTGTGGATCCAGTGGGAGTAGCAATGATAAGTCCATCAGCTTTATAGTCAGATACAAAATGGTCGTTAGAGAGAAGGCGTATGGTGATAATTCGTTGTGAGCGGCCACGGTCAATCACAAAGTCATTCAAGGCATAAAAAACTGTCGGACCATTTCCATTGATAATTTCCGCTTTAAGTACCATCCGCCGCTGGAGACTATACGCACCGGAAGCAACCATATTCAGTCTGTCAAACATTTCACTCACAGTCACTTCTGCCATGAAGCCCAATTCACCTAAGTGAACTCCCAGAATCGGTGTTTTGCGGTGCCCCACCGCTCGAGCTGCAGAAAGCATGGTGCCATCTCCGCCCAATGTAAGTAAAAAGTCAATCTGGAAAAAATCTTCCGCCGATTCAATGATGCGAAATTCATGACTAAAACCGTCAGGCAGTTGACTTTGAATTCGAGTGGTAAGAAATGGCGTTAGATTCATTTCGGCTGCCCATACCATAATAGGATCCAGTAATTCCCAGAATCGAGGCTTATCTGTATTCCCCCAAATACCGAAAGATTTGGGTTTGCGCACTTTGTTAGTCATCAGCCTTCAAAATCCTTTGTGGAAACATTGCCATCCGTATCTTTCATCAACACTTGTATCCGCTGTTCCGCTGAGTCAAGGTGGCTTCGTAATGATTCTGTTAGATTGACCCCTTCTTCAAATAAAGACAGACTTTTTTCCAAAGATTCATTTTCACCCTCCAAAGAAGTGACGATTTCTTCCAGGCGACGTAACGCAGACTCAAAATCTAAATTTTTCTGTTTAGTCATTATTTAATTTACTCATTCACTATCGGGAAGCATTTTCTTTTTTTCCGCTGAAAAACGACCGGAACCCGTCTTCAAAATGAATGAATCTCCTGCATTCAAATCATCTGCATGGCGAATAATAGATCCATCATCCGAGAATGCAATACTGTATCCCCGATGAAGAATATCCGAAGGGTTTAATACAGATAGCTCTTTTTCAAACCCTTTAAGTTTAGTTCGTTTCATCGATAGAAATTGGTGCATAGAAAAATCTATCTGGTGCATGATAATATCCAATTTTTCCCGGTTCCGGATGATCATCATCCGTGGATGCTGTAAGGATTGACGGTCGATTAAATGATCCAGTTCCTGCCAGCGTTTGTTCAATCTATTTTCCATTATTCGATATAATTGATTCTGTTGAGTAATAATATTCTGGGCAAGTTCAGAAATACTTATGGAGGCTAATTCAGCGGCAGCTGATGGGGTTGGTGCTCTTAAATCTGCCACCATGTCGCTTATAGTGACATCCGTTTCATGGCCGACTGCGGATAATATTGGAATGGTGCTTTCGAAAATGGTTCGAGCCAATAATTCTTCATTAAACGCCCATAAATCTTCTAATGAGCCACCACCACGTCCAATGATAATCAAATCAATATTTTCCATAGATTCTAATTCACGGATACCTGCAGATACATCTTTTGCTGCCCCATCTCCTTGCACTAAAGCTGGACGAATAATGATATCAATATGAGGAACTCTCCTCTTTAATATATTGAGCATGTCTCTCAAAGCTGCCCCCGTCGGGGACGTTACAATTCCAATTTTTTTGGGAAAGGTCGGCAATGCCTGTTTATTAGAATCATTAAACAATCCCTCATCCAGCAATTGCTTTTTTAATGCTTCAAAAGCAAGATAAAGAGTTCCAATCCCGGCGGGCTCCATCAGTTGAACCATGAGTTGGTACTGTCCCCTCGGCTCGTAAACAGTGATTTTCCCCTGGATCATTACGTCCATTCCATTTTCTGGTTTGAAATGAAGCGATTGATTAAATCCGCGAAACATAACACAGCGTAATTCCGCAGACGCATCTTTCACCGTAAAATACATGTGGCCGGACGAATGATGTTTAAAGTTTGAAATTTCTCCCCGGACCCACACGCTGGAAAACCGGGATTCTATCTGTCCCTTAATCTGGGCTGTTATTTCAGAAACTGTGAATGTATTTCTGGGTGGGGTCATGGCAGTTCGGGACGCCCGGCCTGTTCCCAGCAATATTGCCAGATGGATGCTATTCTGATGGCGGATCTTCCCAGTCGATCTTTTAATAAATTTTCTGTTTCGTTGTATAGAACATCCAAATATGGTTTTTCAAAACTGAGAATTTTATAGGTATTGAGTTCCTTAGCCTGATCTTTAGTTAATAGAGATCTTGCTTTTGTATCTGCATCCAATAGACGCTGATGTTCTTGATATGACTCTCTCACGATATCCATAGCAAATGTCCAGGGGTCTGCCACTTTTTCGATAGCTCCCACTGGATGGATTCGTTTAATATATTCATCCACCAACCGACCTTCCCATCGGAAATGAATCCCGTCGTTTCCAGTGAATTGTCCATTATAATTCAATACGGTATGGAGGGGCATGTGGATATCCGCCATATAATGACCCAGGGCACCCATGTAATAAACCGCTTCTTCAAACTGATCATTTTTAAATAAATAAATGATACGATCACAGGTTTGTTCAATAGCCCAGGGGACTTCCCCCATTTTTTTAATGGTGTCCTCTCCGTACTTGGAGACAAATTCATTATAATTTTTGGGGATGTTTTTGAAAGGGAAATCATCATAACCATCCGCATCAATAAAATGGCGATGGAATTCGTTTTTGTAAGTCCGTTTGATATAATCCGGTGCAGGACCATACCACTTGAGTGCATCGGCATTTCGTTTAACAAAACTGCCAAATGGTCCATTGAGTTGTTGGGAAGCAATATAATTTATGCGACGATGACCGTCATACCTCCATGCCCCCACAAAACTTGTCAGGACAAGGGGAACTATTAAAAGCCATATTATACTGGCCCGTTTCATTTTAGACGAGTCTTATACTTTTTTCTTTTTATGACGATTAGCGCGCAAGCGTTTTTTCCGCTTGTGAGTATTCATTTTGCGCCGTTTACGTTTTTTACCGCAGGGCATATCACCTCTTTATTTAGTCAGATTTTCGTTTACGTGTGAACGCATGTATTTTGCCGGTTTAAATGTCGGCACATGACGTTCCGGGAGAAATATTGTTTCACCTGTTCCAGGATTTCTTGCTTTTTTTGGCATACGATGTTTAACACCAAAAGTGCCAAATCCTCTTAATTCTACTCGATCATTTTTCCCTAGGGATTCAATGATCGTTGACATAACGCCATTCATCACTGCCTCAGTTTCTACTTTTGTCAATCCAGTGGCATTAGAAACAATGTCAACTATATCTTGTTTGGTCATTATAATTACTCCATTCGCCAGCGATAAGCTGGTAGTGCATCAAACCAGCTACTGACCGTTTGCCCCAAATTTCCAGATAGCCAGTCCAGCAGTGAGGGGCGTTTCTTCTGCGGGTGGACCGTTTTCGGTTTTCCTGAAATATGGCCCATAATTCCAGCCACATCAATGGCATCTTCAAATGTACCAATAAGGTCTATAAGGCCTAAATCTTTTGATTGTAATCCGGTGAAAACCCGACCATCGGCTAAAGGAATAATATCATCTTTTTCCATGGATCTTCCTTCGGATACAGCGGTCACAAATTGGCCATACATATCCATGACCATTTCATTTAAATGTTGTCGATCTGCTTGGGTTACTTTCCGGGAATAGGATCCCACATCTTTCAGTTCACCGCTTTTTACCGTTTCAAATTCAACACCAACCTTGTCCAATAATTCTGTCATAACCGGGTAATTCATGATGACACCAATACTGCCCACAATGGTTCCTTTATTGGCCATGATTGTATCTCCTGCAACTGCAATATAATAGCCCCCGGATGCGGCCACAGTTCCCATACTGGATACAACTGGTTTTTCTTCCCGAACCGATTTAATCTTTTCATAAATTTCTTGAGTCGGGGCCACCAACCCACCGGGAGAATCAATCCGCACAACAATTGCTGAAATATCACTGCGTTTTCTGTACTTCTCCAATTGCTTAACAGTGGATTCTGAAGAAATAATTGGACCGGTAATATTTACAATGCCCACTTTTTTCCCTGACCCTTCACCAGAAAATCCAATAGATGACGCACCCAACTTAAAAGCGATCACCAAAGCAAAAAAACTACCCAGACCCCACCAAAGCCATCTCAAGTTTGACGTGGGTCTGTTTATCCCTGTTTGACCCATAATGTCAACTTTTGTCCTGGGTAAATATGCTGTCCATATTTAATACCATTCCATTTTCTTATTTTTGAAGCGCGGGTACCATAATCTTCTGCAATATGGCCCAGTGTATCCCCTTTTCTCACCTTATATGTCAATTTATTGAATCCAGGCATGCTTGAAACAGGAATGGAAGCCATGTTTACGCCGGCAATAGGGATCGTTAATTTCTGGCCAATACGAATCATGCTGCGATTCCTCACTTTATTTACCGCCGCCAAATCATGAACGGAAATTCTATATTTTTTGGCGATGGTCCACAAACTTTCCCCATTCCGAACTTTATGGGTCACAAATTGAGGGGCAAATCTTTCATTTTCGGGAAGCCCATTATAATTAGCGATAAAAATATCTTTTTTCCCTATAGGGATTTTTAAAGCGTACCCTTTGGTTGGTGTGGCTGATTGTCTCAATTCAGAATTGAGGTTACGCAACTTTTTATATGTTGTTTCTGCTGATCGAGCTAAAATCATTAAATCAGCACTTTTTTCAATCTGCACAACATCATATCCAAATGCAGGTTTTTTCTTTTCCTTCTTATAAAATCCATATTTCTCTTGATTTTCAGCAATGATAGTTGCGGCCAAAAAATAAGGAAGATAATTCCGGGTTTCCCTTGGGAGGGAATGAAGCTGCCAAAAATCAGACGTTTGATGAATACGTGTTGCCCGTCGAATTCTGCCTTCGCCAGCATTATAGGCAGCCAAAGCTAAATACCAATTGTCAAATTCATCGTATAAATCAGTTAAATATGCACAAGCGGCTCGGGTTGCCTTTTCTGGATCTCGCCGCTCATCTACATACCAATTTCTTTCCAATCCATAAAGCTTTCCTGTAGAATAAATAAATTGCCACATTCCGTTTGCAGCCGCTTTGGAGTAGGCTTTTGGATTGAGACCTGATTCAATCATGGCAAGATAAACCAATTCGGGTGGTAAATTACATTCACTAATTATTTTATCTATCATAGGTCCGTAAACGTCTAATCGTTCCAGCCAAATTTCAAATTGTCGTCTTCCCTTTGTTTGGAAATACTGTATTACTTGATCCACTTTTTTATTCCGAACTAAAGGGATATGACCATCACGATCATCCACAACAGTCAATTTAGTTGCACCCATTTCAACTTCGATTGGCTCCGTTAAAGAGGTGATATCCATTCGAAGGTGTTCCGCCGTAATTACACCATCTACTTTGTCAAGTGTACTAAAACTATGCGTATACAAATTAATTAATCCATCTTCAAACCGATCAAATTCTTCTCGATCTTCATCGTTCATATCCCCGTATTGATCAGCTTCAGTCAATAAATCAAAAATGCGGTTTAATGTATAAACTACCTCCATAGAATCCGCCATAACATCTGCAATGAGGGCATCTGATAATAATACTTTTACATCACGCAAAAGTTGGGGTAATCGGTTCTGATTGGTTTCAAAACCATTTCCATTCTCGTAATGTTCCGCCGCCGTTCGGATAGATTTATTTTCCTGGGAAAAACCAGATACCAGGCTGATTGCCAAAATGATAATAATTCTTGTAAATGTCTGTTTCATTAATATTTAGGGATATTTTTGCTGGCGAAATTACCCGACCAATCCTCCTCAGTCAAGCTTTTTCCCACCTAATTTGGCTAATAGAGATCTTTGAAAAACCCATTCCATCTTATCTGTTTTAATTTGAGTTATGACAGCCATTTCTTTTCTTAAGTGGACATACATGACAATGATACCCTTTGCAAAAATTATTTTCCAATTCAAACAGCCCCTGGAGTATTGAAAATATTTTTAACTGACGCTTACTTAATATGTAAGAAAATTGTTTCTCAAACTTTCCATATGAATATCCCAGTTTTAAGCAAAGCCAATCCTGTTTCAATACCTGGTATGTATCATATTCTTTGCGTAAAAGACAGGCTGCTGCAGACAAGGGATTTAAAACATTGCCCACCAATTCTATATATAAATTTTTGTGGTTATTAAATTCCGGTATAATTGGAATTTGTTGGGGGTGCATTTTAAAGGAATGAACCATTTTAAATAACTGACTGGCAATTGAGAGTCGTTTTTCCGGCCAGCCATTTGGACGAATACCACGATGATGCCACTTTATTGATTGCATGATTGAATGATTTTCAACAAAGCCATTTTGGTAGTATTTCAGTAATTGAAGAAAATTATCTTCATTCCCCCCTTTACCTAACAATCTGAATATATCTTGTAAAACCAATGCCTTCCAATTGTGAGATTGATATCGTTTCACTTGGCGGGAACGACGATCTAAACCCAACGCAATAAGTGTGTCAGCAAACGATTGATTGACATTATGCTTTCGAAGTTGGCAACTTTTTGTCGGTTCTTTTGGACGTAGATGAATTAACAGCCCTTTCCACTCCGAATCCATTTTATCTGGAATTGCTGTGATGTGCAATATGATATTTCGATAATTTGGATCCTTATCATGACCATGATAAAACCAATCCCGAGAACGAATATGACATTCGATATCACCAGTAACAAATTTCCCATCTTTAAATAGAACAGCTTTACGAATATCCGGACCCTCATTCGGATTCGGGTATCCGGTTTGAATCACCATAATCGAATTGCCTTTCAAATCATTGATTATGGTTCCAGGCTTAACATTTAACCATGTGCGAAGGAGCTCTTTTTCAAGGATAGGTGCATCCGAAATTTGGAGCGGCTGTACTGGAATCCGAACCGGTTTCTGATAAAAAATATTAGGCTGCATGATGCCATTTCTTTTTTAATGCCACTACTTCTTGACGTACATCCATCACAAATTGACGCCGATCTTCATATTGAATATGTTGGGTAAGAATGGGTTTCCCGATTCGTAATTCAAGTGTTTGACCACGTAAAACAAGACCTTTTTTCCCCAAGGCATTTCTGGTGCCGCACAAGGCAATTGGTACCACCGGTATTCCCATCTGGAGTGCCATGATAAGTCCTCCTTTTTTAAATGGTTTTATTTCTCCATTTATAGAACGGGTTCCTTCGGGGTAGATTATGATTGATCGGGGGTTTTTTACCATAGACGCCTTTGCCTTATCTAAAGAATTTAAGGCTTTTGAATGATTGGTTCGATCTACAAAAAAGTGGCCCCCTGCCATCATAGCCCATCCGAAAATCGGAATTCGCTTCAATTCGATTTTGGCAATGGCCACTATATGATATGGAAGTCCGCCGAAGGCTAATGGAATATCTAAAGCTGATTCATGATTCGCCGCAAAAACATAATTCCCTCTGGGGTCTAAATTGTCCAAACCAACTACCCTATATTTCAACCCACCCACAGCTAATAAAAATTTGGACCAGGTTTGGGCAATCCAACTTAAAAATTTACCCCGCCACTCGAATAAAGAACCAACGATCCCAATTATTGCAAAAATAATCGTCCAAATAATCACATTTATAAAAAACCAGAAGAATCGAATATTAATCAAGAACCGTTGTACCCATATAAGATTGAAGCGCTTTGGGAATTGAAATAGATCCATCCGTGTTTTGATACGTTTCCAGCAAAGCCACTAACAATCTCGGTGTGGCCACACCGCTGCCATTGAGCGTATGTACAAATTCCACTTTTTTATCCGCTGATTTTCGATATCGAATATGACCGCGCCGCGCCTGAAAATCTTCAAAATTGCTGCAGGAAGATACTTCCAGCCATTTTTGTTCACCAGGAGCCCATAATTCAATATCATAACATTTAGCTGCGGAAAAACTCAAGTCCCCAGTGCATAATTCTATAACACGATATTTCAACTCGAGAGATTGAAGGACCGCTTCAGCATGAGTCACCAAGGATTCTAATTCATTATAGGAATTTTCAGGTTTCACAAATTTCACTAATTCAACCTTATTAAATTGATGAAGCCGTAAAAATCCCCGTGTATCTTTTCCGTATGAACCCGCTTCCCGCCGAAAGCAGGCCGAATAGGCTGTATAATTAATGGGCAATTGATCTTCCTGAAGAATTTCATCTCGATGGATATTGGTGACAGGAACTTCTGCTGTAGGGATCAGCCATAATCCATCTTTTTCGGATGGATACATATCATCGGCAAATTTTGGTAGATTTCCCGTTGTCATTGGTGCAGATGGCCGCACCAGAAATGGAGGAAATATTTCCGTATACCCATGCTGTTCCGTTTGAATATCCAGCATAAAATTAATCAGGGCGCGTTCCAACTTTGCACCATTACCTGTATAAAGAGGAAATCCGGAACCAGATATTTTTGCACCCCGTTCAAAGTCAAAAAGCCCGAGAGACTCCCCTAACTCTAAATGATTTTTAGGTTCAAATTCGAAAGACGGTTCCTCTCCCCATTGACGGACCAGGGGATTATCTTTTTCGTTCCTTCCGATCGGAACTGAATCATGAGGTAGGTTGGGAAGGCCTAACAAATGGTCATCCAATTCTGTTTTGGATACTTGGGTTTTTTCTTCTAATTCATTAATCTGTTGGGAAACTTTTCGCATGGATTGAATGGCATCATCCGCATTATCTCCCGAACGCTTGGCTTGAGCAATTTCATCAGATACCTTGTTTCTCAACGCCCTTAAATCATTGGCTTCACCCATTTGATTTCGGTATAATTTATCTATCTTTAAAATTTCACTGATAGCAATCGTTTCGCCTTTAGAAGCCAGTTGTTTTTCAACAGTTTCAGGGTTGTTACGTATGGATTCAATGGGTAACATTTAACTATCCTTTTCAAATGTGGGGAGTAATTTTGAATTTATATCCTTTAAATTGGATAAATTTTTATCTTTTTCAGATACCAATTTATCACCACTCCCCCATGGAATTCCAATGTCCGGATCATTCCATTGGACACCATACTCATCTTCCGGATGATAGGTATCTGTACACTTATATTGAAAAATAGCTGAATCAGATAATACATAATATCCATGGGCAAATCCCGATGGAATATAAAAACGAGTGTGGTTTTCGTCATCCAAAATGGCCGATTCAAATTGACCAAATGTTGGGGAATTCTGACGGATATCCACGGCCACATCCAACACCTTACCTTCACTCACCCAAACCAGTTTTCCCTGGGGATATCTTAGTTGGTAATGCAGCCCCCGCAGAACGCCTTTTGTTGATTTTGCCTGATTATCCTGAACAAAATTTGTGGGCAACCCATGGGATTGAAATTCAGTACTTTTAAAGGATTCAAAAAAATAACCTCGTAGATCTAAATGGACTTTGGGTTGAATTTTAATGACACCGGGTATGGATGTTTGCATTACTTTCATAGATGCAATTTCCGGCCCACATTATCATAGGTGAATCCGCTTGATTCCAATCCATGAATACTTAAAATATTTTTTGTATCGAGAATGACCGGTCGTTTCATTAAATCTTTTAATTCATTTAAGTCCATCCCTCGGAATTCATTCCATTCAGTGAGCAAAATACAAGCATGGGCATTTTTCACAGCATCCTGCCAAGAGTCAAAATATTGAATATCGGGAAAATGAATTTTGAAATTATCCATAGCAATGGGATCGTAGGCATGGACTGTTGTACCAGAGTCAACCAATTGTGATACAATCACTCTGGAGGCCGCTTCGCGAACATCATCTGTTTGCGGTTTAAAAGCTAGACCGAGAACGGCCACAGTTTTTCCCTTGAATGAGCCATCCATGAGACGCTGTAATTTATCCACCATCCTTACTTTTTGAGATGCATTCGTTTTGATCGCCGCTTCAACGGTGTATAATGGACTGCTATATTTCTGCCCTGTCGCTGCCAGAGCATGGGTATCTTTTGGAAAGCAGGATCCACCATAACCCGGTCCCGGATGTAAAAATTTTGCACTGATTCGACCATCGAGCCCCATGGCTCGCGCCACTTCATGAACATCTGCACCCACCGCTTCACATAGATTCGCAATTTCATTTATATAACTGATCTTTAAGGATAAAAAGGCATTGGCCGCATATTTAATCATTTCCGCTGTTTCCACTGATGTGGAAATGATGGGCGTTTCATTAATATATAAAGGACGATAAACTTCACCCATAACATCGATTGCTTTTTGGGTTCGGGTACCAATTATGACACGATCCGGATGCAAAAAGTCTTTCACCGCCGCACCTTCCCTTAAAAATTCCGGATTGGAGACATAATCAAAATCACTATTGGGATTTATGGAGCGAATAATTTCTTCGATTCGCTTTCCAGTACCAATAGGAACAGTACTTTTGGTACAAACAATTTTGTATCCATTTAAATTTTCACCAATGGTTTTTGCCACAGATTCGATGGCGCTCAAATTTGCTTCTCCATTACTCCCTTGGGGAGTGCCAACTGCGATAAAAATAATATCTGCATTTTGAATAGATTCGGGAACATTATCAGAAAAATGAAGGCGACCTTTGGCCACGTTTTGCTTCACCAGGGATTCGAGCCCCGGTTCATAAATTGGAATTTCACCTTCCTGGAGGCGCGCAATTTTATTTTGGTCAATATCCGCACAAGTTACACTGTGTCCAAATTCTGAAATCCCTGCACCGCCCACAAGCCCTACATAACCCGTACCAATAAATGTAATTTTTTTCATTTAATTATTTTTCTTCAATTTAAGTTAATCCTCTTCTGCGGCGAATGATCCATTCGATACATAATAAGAGAATTATGATAAATAACAGGATTTTACTTTCGTTGAATTTAATGATATTCGCCTTGAATTCACGTCGAACTTTTGGGTTTAATTTAATTAATAAACTGTCTCGGGATGCCCAGGGTAAATACTGCCCATCCGTTTCATTTGAAATGGATGTGAGCAGCTTTTTATTTAGAAAAACCTGGTTGAGCTCAATTTGACTTTCCAACACTTGGAACGACCCTGTTTGAATCGGCTCATTTTCCAATTCAAAATGTATTGAATATTGATATTCTCCAGGGCCTGGCGCACGGAATTCCCCCATCCATCGCTGCTCCTCAATATTAAATAAAATATCCCTCATTAGAATTTCATTTGAATCATGGAATAGGGTTATCATCACATTTCTCTTTGGTTCAGATGATTGTTCAAACGGCTGATTTCCGGAGATCTGAACCATTTCACCCTGTTGAAATCGATCCTTATTTAACCTGAAAAAGTTTTCATGCTCCCCTCCGGTCTTTAACAACCAGGATATAGATTGAAGCCAGATGAATGAGAAAGCACCAGGTTCAGGTAATTTTTGTTCATAACTATATAAAGTATTTAACCCGGGAGATGTCCACACCATTGTTCGAATATTTCCATGTTGATTCCGGATCCATAAGGGCCAATCCATTTCTGTAATTGCCAAAGTGTCAGACCGACTACTTTGACCGGTCATGTATATGTTTTGAAGAAGGGGTGGCAACTCAGAATCATCGACCAATTTCTCATCTGTAAAATCCCAAAATACCGACTTCGTTTCTATAATGGTGTCCAGAATTGTCACACCCAGTATAGATGTAATTCCTTTTAATGAAGCATTCGACTGGTTTGGACCGGAAATTAAAAATAACGCTGCCTGATTGGATAAAACCTTTTTCCCTAAAATGCGAACGAAATTAGATGATAATGGTTTTATCGGATAATTTTCAAAAATGATAAGTTCGTAGGGTGTTTCCCAAAAAGATTTAATACCAGGGCGAAATCTTGTTTCAGTCATGCGTACAAAATGATCTAAATGGATCCGTGGATTTTGATTGAGCATCCGTTTGAGTACACCCGTATTTTTATTTGGGCTACCCGTGAGTAGGGCAACCTTATATCGGTCCTTCAACACCAGGATGTTAAACTGTTGGCGGTTATTTTGTATATTGATTTCATCTTCAACAGATGAAACGCGAACTTCATAATTTTGTTTACCTATATCTTTTGGACGAAATCGAAAATTAATCTCCTTTTTAGATCCCAATCCAGACAAACGAATATGCTTTGATCCAAGTAATTGACCGCTGGCATATAGTGACACACTTAATCGATCACTTATATTCCCCAAAGATTGAACCGTGACGTTTACATTCACCCCATCACTTTTTAACACCACTGTAGGTACATCTATAGATTGAATTGCTACATCCACCAATTCACTTCCTTCTCCAATCCCAATGGTATGAACCGGAAAGTTTAATTGTTGAAATTCCCGGAGTGGATTTTTCCCTTCCGTAATTAACCCATCAGAAATAATGACTGCACCTGCCAGATCATTTTTATCTTGTATTATTTTTTCCGATACTATTCCCAAGTTGGTTGTGACACCCTTTCCTTCAAGGTTGGGCCCATTCAATTTATTGATTTTATCGGCAAATTGATATAAATCATACGGAATATTCTTTTCGGTCAGGCGATTCGTTAATGAATTTATCCCCGATTGGATGGCATGAATCGAAGGTGTCTGGTGATATTTTATACTGGCTGAATTATCAACAAAAATTGCCCATTTCAGTTCTTTTTCCTTTTCACCGGAAAAATTTAAAACTGGATTCAATAATAGAATGATTAATAATAATAATACAATTGCTCTGATGCTTAGTAACAGTTGATACCATCGTTCATTCGAAAGAATTTTATATAGAAAAAAAGTCAATCCCACCCCCATGAATAGTATCACCCATAGGATTAAATCAGTTTCATGCAGAAAGGAAAAATGCATGACTTATGCCAGTTTCATATTGGGCAGGATAGGAAAGTCGATTGGACTTTTATGGCCTCTTGAAAGATATAATTCACCCAGAAATGCAATCATGGCTGCATTGTCTGTGCATAGGTCCATTTCAGGGAAAATTACTTTTTTCCCAGATAATTTGGTGATAGAATAATCGCGTAATGATTGATTTGCTGCCACACCTCCAGCAATGACACAGGTATTACAATGCGTTTTGTCTAAGGCCCAATATAATTTGGTTATTAATACATCAATAATGGCTTGTTGATAGCTGGCAGCCACGTCATTCAAATCTGCATTTTTATGATCATCCATATAATATAATAACGATGTTTTTAATCCACTAAAGCTGAATTCTAAATTATTATTTTTCCTCAAGGCTCGTGGGAATTGAATTGCATTAGGATTGCCGCCAATCGCCAATTTTTCAATTTCCGGCCCACCAGGGTATGCTAATCCTAATATTCGCGCGCCTTTATCAAATGCTTCTCCTGCTGCATCGTCTCGGCTTTCTCCCATCATTTGATAATCATTAAAGTTTTTCACATACCATAATTGTGTATGGCCTCCTGAAACAAGAAGACAGATAAAAGGAAATTTTAACGTTGGATCCGCCAAAAAGTTCGCGAAGATATGTGCCTCCAAATGATTCACACCCATAATGGGCAACCCTAATCCTAAGGCAAGACCCTTAGCAAAACAAACTCCTGAAATAAGCGTTCCGGATAATCCCGGTCCCTGAGTTACGGCAATACCCTCCAATTCTTTTTTAGAAATTCCTCCGTCTATTAAGACATCTGAAACCATCTTGTTTAAGCATTTTTCATGTTCCCGAGAAGCAATTTCCGGGACGACGCCGCCATATTTTTTATGAATCGTCTGGGATCTAATGTGTGATGAAATTATTGAACCATCTCTGCAAACCGCTGCAGCGGTTTCATCACAGGATGTTTCAATCCCAAGAACGATCAACCCACCCTCTTGGTGACCACCAGTTCAATACTTTTGGGAGATAAATCCATCCACTCCATCACATCCGCAGGTGCCTGGACCTTTACATTATAAAACTGCTGTTGAGCATTCCAAAGATTAAAATCAACCGTAATAGATATATCATTCGGTTTAAGATTCGCAATATAATTCATTCCACCCACGACAGTGAGCGAGACAGTTTGTGGACTCACAAACACTTGCAGATCTTCTCTTTCATTCAATATCTCCACCGGGATTTCGCTGATAATTCGTTCACTGATAGATTGAATACTCTGTTGAAAGTTGACATTTTTCGGTGTGTATTCAATCAACTGTCCACGCTCAGCTTCCAAGGTAAGAGACAGGGAAATTTGGTTGGTGGCATTCAAAACAGTATCCGGTACCGAAAAAACCATTGATACATTTTCTACCAGATTCCAAGATCCTGCAATTTTCACTTTTTCCGGTGAAATAATGGGATCCCCAACCAGGGTGAACCCAGGTGCGGGCTGAATCAATATGTTTGGCAGAACAGGAACCACCTTTTCTTTATATTCGTCAAGGCTGATATGGACGGAACTGGGATAAATCACTTCAACATATTTCACTTCGAATGTTGAAGGAATGACCACTTTTTGCGGATATCGTTCAAAATAATCATTCAGCAAAAAATCGTATTCTTCAGAAATGCGTTCCAGATCCAAAACAAGCTTGAAATCAGGAATGAAATTCTTTAGAATGATGGTCTTGAATAATGATCGTCCCCTGCCGCGCAATCGCACTTTTGCTGAAGAGGGAACTTCTTCTTTGTGGGCATGGCCTGCAGGCAAATTCCGTGCTTCAATAGGCACATCAACTACCATGGTATATTCGTTTTCACTTACAACAAACAACCACAATAATAAAGCCAATCCGATTGCCCCAATCCGAATTCCCAGCTTTTGCAAGAAAAGGAAGGACTTTATATTTTTAGGGTTGGATACCTTCCCCATAATGGCTTGGGTCTTTGAGCGGCAGGATTAGTCCTCCGCCGGTTCGGAATCACTTTCAGTTTCATCAGTGGAAATAGAAGGTATTTCGATTTTTTCTCCAACCGGACCATCCTGACTTTTCAGATATTCCTGAACAGCATCTTTTTTATCCGGTTTATCGCTGCTAAGTTCATCGGAGAAAAGAACAACTTTCTTGTCGTCCGGTTTCACTTCCATCACAACACCCTTCATTTTTTGACCGGCTTTATATTTAGAAGATAATGCCTTTCGTTGGCGTTTAGGCTGGCGTCCAAATGGAATGATTCCTTCCACATCATTATCCAGAATTAAAATCACACCTTTATCTAAAACACGAACAATTTCTCCTTCTACCTCTTTGCCTGATTCAAATTGTTTTACCAATTCAGGCCACGGATCGTCACTGACCTGTTTTAGACCCAATGCAATCCGACGACTCTCTCTGGAGACTTCAAGTACACGGACTTCAACCTCTTGCCCTTTTTCAATGATTTCCTTTGGATGGCGAACAATCTTTGTCCAAGATAAATCAGATACATGAATGAGTCCATCAATTCCTTCTTCCAATTCAATGAATGCGCCAAACTGAGTCAGGTTTATGACCTTACCATTAACGATGGTGCCCACCATGTATTTCTCTTCAATTTGGTCCCATGGGTCATCCTGAAGTTGTTTGGCTCCCAAGCTAATCTTTCGATCTTCCGAATCAATAGCCAGAACAACCGCTTCCACTTCATCTCCAAGAGAATACATTTCTGATGGATTTTTTATATGCCGTGTCCAAGACATTTCTGATACATGGACAAGCCCTTCAATCCCTGGTTCAATTTCAACAAATGCACCATAATTGGTCATGCTGACAATTTTACCTGTAATATTTGTTCCTTCCGGATATCGCTCGTCTACGTTATCCCATGGATGTGGAGTCAACTGTTTCAACCCAAGTGAGACCCGCTTCTTGTCTTGATCAAAATCAATGATTTTAACCGTAAGTGTATCTTCCATACCGATTAATTCTGAAGGATGATTGACGCGACCCCAGCTTAAATCAGTAATATGGAGCAAACCGTCTATTCCTCCCAAGTCAATAAATACACCGAAATCAGTAATATTTTTCACGCGGCCTTCCATGACACTTCCCACTTCGAGTTTTTGGAATAATTCATCCCGTTGTTCTGCCATGCTTTCTTCTAAGATTGCTTTATGGGATACCACAACATTTTTACGGAATTCATTAAATTTAACAACACGAAGATCTATATCTGAGTCAATATATTTATCAAAATCTTTTACCGGCCGGACATCAATTTGAGAACCGGGTAAAAATGCCTGAACACCATTTAAATCCACAATCATACCACCTTTAATCCGGCGAATAATCCGGCCACTGATGATTTCTCCCGTTTCATGATGATTCCGTAATTCGGTCCAGCGACGGAGAAAATCTGCTTTTTCTTTCGATAGAACCGTCTTTCCGCTTTCATCTTCCATACGTTCGAGATAAACATCCAGTTTCTCACCCACCTCCGGAAGGTTTTCTTCTGTGAATTCATTCCGAAGAATGACACCTTCAGATTTAAATCCAATGTCAATGAGGATTTCTTTTTCATTCATCCCAATGACACGTCCAGTGACAATTTCACGTTCATTTATTTCAGAAAAGGTTGATAAATACCGATCTTGTTCTTCCTGAGGAACTTCTTCGGTTACCTCCGATTTGAGAAGGTCTTCTATGGATACTTCTCGGACCTCATTAAAAAGATCTGTTCCTAAGTAATCTAATTCTGGTTTTGCCTCGTCGGCTGGTGAATCTACATCCGATGACTCATCTTCAGATGTTTCCACATTTGGCGTCGATATATCCGGCAAATCTTCACCAGACAATTCTACGCGGTTAGAAGTCGATGGCGCTGTTTCAACTGCTTCAGCGCTGACTGCTAATTCCAGGGAATCTTCAGTCTGTTCAACGACAGGTTTTTGTTCTATTTCACTCATGTTTGTTTTGTTTCCTATGGTTAATGATTTTTTACTCTGTTGACCATAAAGTCAACCTGCTCATCAATCGTTAATTTTGATGTATCCACCTCAATTGCATCATCTGCTTTTCTTAAGGGCGAGTGAAATCGTCCTGAGTCAAATGCATCCCGTCGGCGAATTTCTTCAACCAATTCATCAATGGTTTTATTTTCCCCAATCGCCTGCAAATCCAGTTGGCGTCTTTTCGCTCTAACTGTATCATCTGCAATCAAAAAAAACTTATACTCAGCCTTGGGAAAAACAATTGTTCCAATATCCCGTCCTTCCATGACACAATCCTGATCTTTCGCAATCTGCCTTTGGAGGTTGACCATGTGTTCCCTCACTTGGGGGAGCGCACTTACTGCACTCACATAAGATGTTACCTCAGGCTTTCGAATCAGTGTTGATACATCCTCTTCGTTCAATCGGACAACCAATGTGCCATTCGTTTTTTCGAACCGAATATCCATTTCCTGAATGAGAAGTTTTAGTGCTTTCTCATCTTCTAACTCAATACGATTTCTCAAAACGGACAGTGTAATACAACGGTACATAGCACCAGTATCCATATAGGTAAACCCTAATTTTTGGGCAACCAATTTGGCTGAGGTACTTTTTCCTGTTGCAGCGGGTCCGTCTATGGCGACAATCATCTTTTAATCCACTCTCAATGAGCCGAGAAATTTACGGCTCTATATAAAGATAACCAATAAATATGACGCTTAATAAAAGAAATCCAATTAATGGTTCATTTTATGTAAGGACTTGATTTCACCCTCTTGTAAATCTCGCCATGCCCCTAAGGGAATATCTCCAAGTTCAATTGGGCCAAACTGGATTCGTTCCAAACTGAATAATTTTCGTTTCATTCGGTACATGAGTCGTCGGATTTCTCGTTTCTTCCCCTCATAAAGTCGGAGATGTATTCTTGCGCGGCCTTTATGCTGTTTTTGTTCAACAACTTCAGCCCGCCCCCATTCTTTTTGACCAATATATACTTTTTTTGCCATTCTTTTGATTTCCCAATCCCGAAAAGTTTTATCGATTTCAACTTTGTAAATCCGGGGAATTCTATTTCTTGGATGCATGAGTCGATTGGCTAATTCACCATCATTGGTTAAAATGAGTAACCCGGTTGTATCCTTATCTAACCGCCCCACAGGGAACAAACGCTCTTCAGTTTGGATGAGATCCATAACCGTTTTTCGTCGGAGAGGATCCTTAACAGTGGTAATGTATCCATCGGGTTTATTCAACAGAATCAGCCTTATATTTAACTCTGGCTGAATTCGCCTATTATCATAACGGACATCATCAGAAGATTGCACATCATAGGCAGGATTCATTTCCACAACGCCATTTACGGTAACAGTCGCACCTTGAATCAGTTCATCTGCCTCCCGCCTGGAAGAAACACCGGCCTGGGCTAAATACTTATTTAAACGCATTAATTTGGTCTGTAAGGGCCGGTTGCTCTTCCAGTAATTCTGTCACTTCTTTGAGTTTCGGCAATTCGGAAAGGCGGTTTAACCCAAACGCCCCTAGAAATTCATCTGTCGTAGTATAGAGTAAGGGTCTTCCAGGTCCTTCATCTCTCCCTTTTATTTTTACAAGGGATTTTTTTAATAATGTTTTAAGGACACCGACGCAATCTACGCCGCGAATTGCCTCTATATCTGCCCGACTGATTGGCTGCTTATATGCCACGATAGAAAGAGATTCTAATGCAGCCTGGGATAAATGGAGCTGTCCTGTTTTATTTAATAATCGGCGGACATAATTATCATATTCCGGTTTGGTCCTGAGTTGAAATCCACCTGCGATATTTTGAATTTCAATGGCGTTGCCTTGATCAAAATACTGCTGGGATAACCGATGGGTCACTGCTTCCAAATTGGGTGGTTCATTCTCAAATATAATATTGACTTTTTGTTGGGTCAACGGCTCTGGACTTGCAAAAAGCAATGCTTCAATGATAAGATCTATATTATCAGATGTCATTTATTAATTTTTTTCTAAGCGATGAATTTCAATATTGTCAAATAATTCATTTTGATAAATACTAATTTCATTCAACCGCATCAGGTCGAGAATCGCTAAAAAGGTGACAATCACTTCAATCTTATCTTCACATTTTGACAATAGCCGATTAAAAGTCAGCACCCCATCTCCATCGAAAGATTTTAGAATCGTATGTTTCTTTTCATCCAGGCTTACAGGTTCCTGGTGTAATTCATAAGATGTAATGACCGGCATTCGATCCATCGCTGCCTTAAAATACTGAGCTAAATCAAATAAATCCACTTTTCTTAAATAAATACCAACATCATCCACACCTTCAACCTCTTGAATCGTGGACCGTTTATGGCGATAGCTCTGGTCATACCATTTCATTGATAATTCTCCAGATGCTTCTTTAAACCGTTGATATTCTACCAATTGCTGGACTAATTCAGTTCTGGGATCAATCGGTTCGCCTTCTTCATCTAATTCTGGTCGTGGAATGAGCATCCTGGATTTAATGCGCATCAGGGAAGCGGCCATCATAATAAATTCACCTGCCACAGATAAGTTCATGGTTTTCATATCTTCAACAATCTGGAGATATTCAGCTGTGATTTGAGCAATGGGAATATCATAAATATCTATTTCATCCCGTCGGATAAAATAGAGCAGGAGATCAAGAGGTCCCTCAAAATGATCCAAATGGACTTTATACACTGGTCTCTCCGTAATGCAGTCCCATCGCTTCCCGCGCTTTCGTTAGATAAATATCAGCAACAGTCCCTGCTTTTTCTGATCCTTCTTTCAATTTATCTAATACATAATCCTTATGGTTTGATAGGTATTCCCGTTTATCTCTATAAGGTTCAAATTGATTCCAGAAATATTCAAATAATTCTTTTTTCACGTCTCCATAACGTAATCCGGGTGTTGCAAAACGATCTGCCAAATCCTTTTGCCCATCCTCGTTGAGGAAGAGGCAATAAAGTTGAAACAAGGGTGTATGGGTATCTTTCGGTTCATTAATCCCTGCAGAATCGGTAATAATGGACATAAATTGTTTTCGAATAGATTTTTCTGATCCAAAAATAGGAATCATATTTCCATAGGATTTACTCATTTTTTGTCCATCTATACCCGGAACCAATTGGGTTGTTTTTTCAATATCCGGTTCTGGAATAACAAATACATCTCCAAATGTTTGATTAAACCGAATGGCGATGTCCCGGGTCATTTCAAGATGTTGTTTTTGATCTTTACCCACGGGAACGATTTCTCCTCCGAATAATAGAATATCCGACGCCATCAATATTGGATAAGAATACAAACCCACATTGGCTGTCATTCCTCGGGCTAATTTATCTTTATAGGATGTTGCTCGGTCCAATAATCCAACATTCACAATGTTTGACAAGAGCCATGTGGATTCGCATACCTGAGGTACATCACTTTGTATCCAAAATGTTGATCGGTCCGGATCCAATCCCAGGGCGATAAAATCCATGGCTGCATTCAATGTATTTGACGCCAGCAATTCTTTGTCCTTAATTGTCGTTAATGCATGATAATTGACAATAAAACAAAACAGATCATTTTCTTCCTGATACTTTATCATTCTGGACATCATGCCAAAATAATTTCCAAGATGTAAATCGCCGGATGGCTGAATACCGCTTAACACTCGCTTCATTTAAAAAGACTCCATAAATAAATAAGGACGCCATGCCGTTTGTTTTTCTTGAATAAATTGTTGAAAGTAATGGATTTTATTGGGTTTTTTGGGGAACCGTTTTAATGGCATTCTCGCCTCTTCTGGTGTTTTATTGCCCTTTTTACGATTGCAGGATTGGCAGGCCGCAACCAGATTTTCCCAGGAATCCATCCCCCCGCGATTCTTTGGCAGAACATGATCCATCGTGAGGGACCCTTTTTTTGTATGGCAGTACTGGCACTGGTGCTTATCCCGAATCATCAAGTTTTTTCGACTGAGAACAACATCCATTTTATGGTGTTTTACAAAATCTTTTAGTTTAACAATGCTAGGCAGTGACAGGGTTACAGAAGGTGAATGAACCGCTTCATGATAAGATTCCAAAATGTCCACTTTTTCGTTGTAAAACAGGCAGATGGCCCGCCGGGCTGTACAAATATCCATGGGTGAATAATTAGTATTGAGCACCAGAACTGACCGGTTTAGAATAGATCCATTTTTTATTGGTGTGATCATAGCATAGAATTTACATCGTTGTTTACTCAGACAGAATGCATAAGTGATATGAACATTAAAAAGTTCTGAATAACATATTTAAAGATATTATTTGGCGATTATTAATGTAAATTCCTCGCGATTATTGAAACATTTTTTGCGGCAGGGAAGCTCGTTTAATTCGAGCACAGTACCCGCTACTGTAATCGCTGAGACCCCTTTCATTCCATCCAATAGGAGAAGGATTAGGATCGTTGATGAAGCGAAAGTCAGGAGACCTGGGCAAAAATGTACATCCACTGACTTTCGGGAGAAAAGGTCATGATACGAACCCAATTCTATATCTTTCATTCGGTCACATTAGACATTCTCTCGCCAATTTTGGCGGGAATCATTGTCTAAAATTTTACCTCTTTTCGTTTTAACCAGTATAATTTGGGGTATCCAACCCCAAATAAACGGATTCGTACGTAATGGCGATACACCCCTTCCCAATGCCATTATTGTTCATCATTTAACCGGCTCCTGGACGATTTCGAATGATGATGGTTATTTCTCATCCATGGGTAGCGTTGGAGACACCATCACAATATTTCATTATGGCTATAAACAATACCGAACTGTAATTCCCCATGAATTTCCAATCATGGTCCAATTGGACATGGACCCTTTGGAGATGAAAACTATTCACGTCATTGGAGATAAAAAAAAAATGCAGGTGAGTCATTTCCCAGTAAAACCTGGGAGAAACTTGTCTACTACCCTGGGATCGATTCCGTCTACCCTGTTGCGGACATATGGCGGACCCGGAGGAATAAGCACAGTTTCTATTGATGGTGGACTATCATCTCATACTAAAATCCTGTGGAATGGCATTGATTTGACCAGCCCCCAAAATGGGCTGACAGATTTATCTCAAATTCCCAATTTCTTAATCAACCAAATCTCCACGGGGAGAACACCCGCGTTATCTCATGGTTCAGGCAGTATTGATGGATCCATGGAAATTCATAGTTCAAAATCACCTCAAATCGATTTTTCAACTGGAAGTTTTGGTACACATTCGCTGGCAGGCCGGATGAATATTCCCATCAATAAGGGATCTTTTTCCTTGGATATTGGCCGATATAAATCCATCGGTGATTTTACATATATCAACAATGGGGCATCAGGAAAAAGAAAAAACAATCAATTTGATCAATCATTTTTTTCTTTTTCATCCAGTCACGCTTTCACAAAACAATGGTTTGTATCGTTACAATCTTTGGTGACAAATCAGGATCGAGGCATTCCGGGATTGGTGTTTTCCCCATCTCCAGATGCACACCGTCATGATAATTTAATATTAACCAAACTCAAATCTATCTGGCAAATTCCTAACCATTTATTTTCCCTTTCAGCCACCTCCCGGAAGAGTGATGAACAGTACACCAATCCACAATTTGCCATTGACAGCAACCATGGATTAGCCACAAATCAATTTGAACTGGGCTGGATAACAATACCCATTAAATCTATTGAAATAGATCAAAAGGTCACCATTAAAAAAGAATCCATTTCAAGTACAAATACTGATACAATTTCACGAATTATCCAGACTTATTCCCATTCCATTCAATGGGCTCTAACCCGGAATTTATTGAATGAAAGTGGCCTTCGATTTGATAGAGAGAAAAGTAATTTCAGTGTATGGACATGGCAATCAGGATTTGAATACCTCATGAAAAGGAGTTCTATTTCTATCGCAGGCGGTCATGGGTTTCGATATCCAACTTTTAACGACTTATACTGGAAGCCCGGCGGAAACCCCAAACTATTACCGGAATCAACGAATTGGATAAGATTTCACTGGGATACCCAAATAAAAGGTCATCAATTATCCCTCCGTGTAAGCACCAAACAAAGTAAAAACCTGATTCAATGGGTTCCGGGAGAGCCATACTGGCAGCCTCAGAATATTGAAAAAACCAGAAGAAACACATGGACATTTATTTCAGTTGGATCTCTATTTAAAGTTCTCAGATACAACACTCATTTCACCATAAATAATTCTAAAAATATCAATGAGAATAAACCCATGCGGTACGCACCTCAATACACAGGGTCGTTTAGTTTAGAGACTGAATTTCAACACATGAATGGTTGGATTCATGGCCAATTTGTGGGGGAAAGGATTACCATGTATAGTTGGCCAAGGAATGTGACCATGAATCCTTATTGGATCTTTTCAAGTGGTGTTCAATATCATCTTAATCCAAAAATATCCTTACTGTGCTCGATCAATAATTTGTTTAACAATAATTATATGACAGTGAAAGGCTATCCCGAACCGGGACGCAATTTTTCACTTTCATTTCAATACATACCAACGAATAAAAGGGAAAAAACATGAACCACTTAATCAAGTTAACGTTTTTCACAATTGTGTTCATTTTTATTGGATGTGAAAATATATTCAATGATGAATCAGATCCGTTAACTGAACAAAATATTTTTATTCTTTGTGAAGGAAACTTCGGCCAATCCAATGCCAGCCTGTGGATGCTTAATCCTGAAAAAGAGAATATTACCGGGCCCATATACCAAAACCAAACCGGCCAGCCATTGGGAGATATTGGCCAATCCATGGCCATTGTTGATGACCGATTATTCGTCGTAAATAATAATAGTCATTCCCTTGAGGAATTTTCCTTAGGCGGAGACCGGGTGACCCACGTAAGAAAAATCGACTTACCCGGTGCCAGCCCACGGTATATGGCTGTATATAAAAATAAGGGTTATATCACAGCCTGGAATGTGAATGGTATAATCGTCATGAATCTGAATAATTATACCATTGAAGATACAATCCCTGTAAATGGTCTTCCTGAAATGATTCTTTTCCATGATAATTATCTCTATACCAGTATTATCATGAAACCAGATTGGACTGCTGATAATCGAGTAATGAAAATATATTATGACGGGACAATTGCAAAATCATTCGAAGTCGTCCAGGGGCCCGGACAAATGGTGATCCAGGAAAATAAATTGTTTGTGGCGAGTACCTATTACGGTAGTGACTGGCGCACAAACGCAGGCAACTCAGTGATTGATTTAAATACAGAAAAAGTTGAAGCAAATGATTTGGGTCAAACAAATGATTTCGGCTCTGACTTGATTGCATTTAATCAAACAGTTTATCGTTCTTTTAAAGGCGGCATTGCGCCATTAAACCCGAATTTAACGATTGATGCTAATCGAATGATTGGGCACTTAGGGAGCACATATAGTGCTGCGGCATTTGGCGAATATATCTATTTGTCTGAAACAGATTTTACGGCGCCGGATACTGTCTATGTCTATGACCTAAGCGGATTGCTTATCCAAAATTATCAGGTCGGAGCCATTCCGGGATCATTCGTCCTTTTTATAAAAGAAATAGATTAATATTCTCCAATCCCAGGGGTTTATAATGGCCGCTAATCTTTAAAATACCAAGTGACACCCAATTGCATCATACGCCCCAATTGTGGATAGACATGGTTGGGGCGAGCCCACATTAAATCATCTGAGGATGCACCAGCCATACTGCCAACTGCATTCAAAACATTATTGATTTTATATGAGACTATTACACCAGAAATATTTGCCACTGCTTTAAAATGAAGGAGCCATTGATCCGGCAATACCCAACTAGGATTCGTATGTTTAAATGGGACTTGCCTAATTGGATCAAATCCAAAAGATTTCAATTTTCCATTTGCCCCATCCATCCAAAGATGGGCATCTATTTTCATATTTCCTTTAAATAAATTCAATTTACCCTTCATACCTGTGGTGGTAATGGTTCCAATGCCGCCGCCATAAATCGATGAATCTAATTGTGCGATTATTTTACTGTAAACTGACCATCCATTATTAAACCCATAATGTAAATTCCCTCCTACAAATTGAATATTAGCATCCTCTTTTTCATATACACTTTTCTTACGATGAACTACGGAAACGAATAAATCCCCACCCATGCTTTGGTTGATAAAACCAATCTTTGCCATGGAATGATTCCAAAATTCATAATTCAGAGAGTCATAAATGGATTGCTGATCCGAATAATCAAATGTTGGATGAATTGGTTTTGGAAAGCCTGACGAAACAATCTTCATGTATAATGCATCCAATTCTTTCTGATAATTTATATGCCAAGAAAAAGGATTATCGCTACTCCCATTATTAAATTGATTCACCCCAACCAGCATTTTGAAATTTTTGAGTTCTTTTTGCGCATAAAAATTTGACCAACTCAAAAAGCGATTCGTGGTATCCGCATTAATTTGTTGCGTATTTTGTTTGATACCAAATCCAAATCCTCCCGGTGATTGGAATAAAATGTCCAATCGATTTCGATTTATATTCTGATAATTCGAATCGGACAATGACGAATGGTGAACAAGACGATGTTGGAAAAATTGACCGAAATATGCATCTATTGTCCAACCACCAAACGGTCGCTGATAACGAACACCGGCACTCAGGATATTGTCATTCTCCAATCCATTGGATGTGGAATCAGGTAAACCACTCCGGGTGACAAAACGCCCTGCCGAAACTTCCAGTTTTCGGCCATTTTTACTCGCCGCATAATCGATACGATATGAATGATGTATGGGAGAAGATCCGCCAGTGGGATAAAAATAATGGCCTGTATTTCCCCCATGTGTTCGTTTAAACCCCGTTATGCCAATATGTTTATTCAATTGCTCATAATTTGCACCAATTTCTAATTGGTCAAAAGCATAATCACCTTTGTAATAATCAAAATAACTTTCCACTTTATTTGAATCAGGCAAAGCGCGCCAAGAGGCCAGCATCCCCGGTTTTACCGATTCAAACAGTTTAGATGTGTGCGCTCCATATCTCTTGGAATAGGATGTATAGGTTCCGTCAAACAACAACATCCCAGACGTCCAATCTCGGTTCCAGAACAAAGCACCATCGTTGATATATATACCATTTTGACCTGCCCAATCGAATGGAATTGTAATTGTATTTTGGGCAACTAATCCTGAAACCAGGCATAAAAGGATGAAAAATTTTCTCATACTTTTATTTCAAATGCTTCACGACACGGGGAACTGCGACTAAAAATACAACCCCATTCGATATTTCATGTAAAACTGTAAACCCAATTCCCTTTACAAGAGCGGCCATGACGCCTGCATAACCCAATCCTGCGGAAATGGGATAGGTGATCAATGTAAATACATCGTAAATAAGTGTAATGGAAAAACCCATGAGGAATAGACCCGCAAGTGAAAATATATTAAATTCCTTTTTAAATAATATTGGCCTCGCCATTCCCCCAGCGATGCCTGCAATAACCATCCCTAAAATCTGCACCATAAATAATGGAGGAAATGCTAAACCGGACCCCATGGGATTGAGTCCGGAATAAATAAATATGGCAGTACCCCCAACCAGGGCACCCCATCCTATGCCCAAATATAATCCGGAAATAAAAACAATTACCGTAATCAATTCTATATTTGGGATAAGCATTAGAGAAAATCCCATACCGACAGCCAGAGCGCATAATATAGCCGCTCGGACTAACTTATTCAGTTCCATTCTCACCTTTGAATAAGGGGATTCGAAAATAATTGTGTCGGTTTGTAAAGGGTCCTTTTTCCGGATCTTCTTCCATCGCCATCTCCATTATATTCATTTGAGAATCCACCACATCAATGAGGTGAACCAATAATGCTTCCTTAAATGCTGGTTTTTTGGGGCTCTGCCATTCATACTTTCCCTGATGGGAAAGAATCATATGCTCCACCTTAATTAGAAGATTTTTCGGGAATTTTTTGATTTTTCCTGCCGTGGTCCGGGCCATATCCCTCCCAATCACTATGTGTCCAATCAAATTTCCCTCTTCTGTAAAGGACGCTTCATAATCAGATTCAATTTCATGCAGTTTTCCAATATCATGTAAGAGAACACCTGTTAACACCAAATCTGTATCCAGTTGATAATGGGGTGCCAATTGGGCGGCGGTTTTAGTCATGGACAGAATATGTTCCAAAAACCCCGAACGATAATTATGATGCATGGAGACCGATGCCGGATGTGTCATCAATTTCTCTTTGTTTTCTGAATATATTTGATGACATAATTTTTTAAGAAAGACATTTTTTATTTTCCCAATATGGGATATGATTTCTTTCCACATTTTATCAGGATCCACATCAGCTGTTGGCACAACCAATACGGGATCAAACCCATATCGTGCATAGTTTTGAACTGTGGCTTTATTAATGCGCTTTACGGTGAGTTGGGGGCGATCCATAAAAATGTCAACGTCACCTTTAATAGCCACCGCATCACCACTGGAAAATTTTTCATTAAAATCCGCCACCTTATCCCATACTTTACCGTGCACTTTCCCCGTGCGGTCTTTTAAAACTATATCAAGATATAAATCACCAGATCGGGTATGGCGTAAGTGTTTTTCTACACAAAGGTAAAACCCCTGAATTGAATCACCTTCTTTAAATTTTGAAATTGGGACTATAGTCTTCATTGGTTCTAAATTTCGGGTCCAAACTTACGAAAATATCAGTAAAGAAAACCTATGTCCATCACAATTGAAAAAGTCAGCTATGCCCATCAAAAGGATGCACGGATTTTAGAGGCCGTACTGGTCAAATGGTTTCAAAACCCAAAAGAGTTAAATCTAACCAGCCCTAATATGCCATATCCATTCAGGTTTAAAAAGTGGGTTTCAATGAATTATTCGACCCAGAATATCGACAGTTTCGTCATAAAATTTGATGATTGGATTGTAGGTATTGGAAATCTGAAAATAATGTCAGAGGCTAAACGGGCTCATGCATTTCATATTTTTATCGATAAGAAATATCGCCATCAAGGGTTGGGAGAAAAAATAATGAATTATCTCGAATCTTTAGGTAAAAAAGAAAAAATGGAATCTATAACCTTATGGGTCATGCCAAAAAATGAACCAGCCATAAAATTATATGAAAAATTGGGGTTTATAAAAAAAGAAACATCCAAACAGGGAAGTTTATTTATGGAAAAACCATTAGTCTGATTTTTCTTTTTTATCCATCAAATCCGGAACGGGGCAATCGTCACATTTTGGGTCTACTTCCGGCTTTCTAAGCTGTCTCATAAAATTTCGAATTACGTAGATTAGCGCAGCCAAACCGAGACCACCTGCCGCTATATATTGCCAATCCATTAACTAAACCCCAAAAATAATCCACCGCGATACACAATGAACGCACAGGTATAAGCCAGGATCGTAAGATAGGTAATCATAAATATTGGCCATTTCCATGAATTGGTTTCTTGGCGAACAATGGCAAAGGTTGCCATGCACTGTGCCGCAAACACATAAAACACCATTAATGCCAATGCAATTAGGGGAGTATATACTGGTTTCCCTGTTTTTTCGTCCACATCATTTTGCATGGCTTCCCGCAAATTGACCGTTTCATCCCCCCTGTCTTCCACATTATATATGGTCGCCAGAGTTGATACCATTACTTCCCTTGCGGCAAATGAAGTCAATAATCCGATACCGATTTTCCAATCAAATCCCAGAGGTCGAATCACCGGTTCCATGGCATGCCCAATTTTACCTGCATAACTATGATGAATGGGATTGACGTCGGTTACGGAAGCATCCACCTTGGGGAAGGAGGCCAAAAACCACAACACAATGGAGATAGCCATGATAATTTTACCTGCATTGACCATAAATAATTTTCCACGGATAAAAACTTGACGAATGACAGATCGGGCAATCGGTACACGATAAGGTGGCAGTTCCATTACAAATGAAGAGGATGATTTTTCTTTAATAAATCGGCTGAATATTTTTGCCAAAATTAATGCAGTAACCGTTCCAAGGAAATACATCACAACCAGCGTGAGTCCCTGCAAATTGAAATAACCTCCCACAGTTATTGGAGGAATGAATGCACTGATTAACAGGGTGTATACGGGGAGTCTGGCACTGCAGCTCATGAGGGGTAAAATCAGGATTGTCACCAAACGTTCTTTCCAACTGTCAATTGTACGGGCGGACATGATCCCTGGAATTGCACAGGCATAACCACTCATAAGCGGTAATATAGATTTCCCATGAAGACCCATTTTTGTCATACTCTTATCCAGCATGAATGCAACGCGAGCCATGTAGCCTGTATCTTCCAGCACCGTCAGGAAAAAACTCAATATTAAAATCTGAGGTAGAAAAATGACAATCGCGCCCACACCACCAATGATTCCTTCGACTAAAATATCCCGTAACATACCCGGTGCTAAATTGGATAAAACAAAAATAGAAATATTATCTATACCCGCTTGAATCCAATCCATGGGTACGGCTGCCCATGTAAAAATAGATTGAAAAATAAAATATAGAATGACCATAAATATACCAGGACCCATCCAACTGTGAGTTAATATTTGATCCCATCGTTCACTTCGCGTTTCTTTGTGAATTTTGGGTTTTATTTTTGGCTGGACCAAAGGCATGATACCATCAATCCATTCATAGCGCAATGTTGCTTCCAGAGTTTCGATATAGTATCCTAATTCTGATATTGAATTTCGAATGGATTCAATTTTTGTATCCTCGCCATTAATAGATCCATTCCTGGATATTCGCCTTAATGCCTGTGCTGCTGCAAATTTTGAGGATAAAAATTTCGAATCTATCAGTGATTTAAATTGATGAGAAAGTTCCTGTTTTATCCATTGGGACTGATGATCAACCTGTTCCCTTGTTTTAATCGGTTTTTGGATGGCTTTTTTTAAATCATCTAACCCCCAATTCATTTTTGCAGAGATGGGAATAACTGCTGACACTCCTAATTCTCTTTCCAGTTTTTTTATATCAATATGGCTCACATCCTCCAATCGATCCATCATATTTAATGCAACAATCACAGGGATGTCCAAATCAAGAAGTTGGGTGGTTAAATATAAATTTCTGGACAGATTCGAGGCATCCACCACAGAGACTATAACTGATGGTGGATCTTCTCCTTTAGCCCAGCTCACCACTTGATCAGAAACAATTTGTTCATCGAAAGATTCTGCCGAAAGGCTATAGGTCCCGGGTAGATCTAATAAATTAAAAAATGTTTTTTCTTGAGTATAAACTTTTCCGACTTTTTTTTCTACGGTAATGCCGGGATAATTGGATACTTTTTGATTCAATCCCGTGAGTAGATTAAATATTGCTGTTTTTCCGCAATTCGGATTTCCAACCAAAGCCACCCATTTTGATGGGTCAATCGCCTTTGGTTTTGGCTCAACAAAATGAGACTTCTTCATTTTAGTTCAACAAGTTTAGCATCATCCCGACGGATTGATAAATAAGAATCCCGGACTTTTATTTCCACAGGACCATTAAATGGTGTACACTTAACCAACCGAACTTCCGTTCCGGGCAACAAGCCTAATTCAACCAGACGGTTTTGTAAATGCCTATCTCCTTTTATTCCGTTAATTGTACCCACTTCTCCCGGGGTCAAATCGATAATAGTCATGGGGTTTTACATTCATCACAAATAATGAATAATTGATGGATATGGCGCACCAGTTTATATCCAAAATTTTTCACAATCTCATCTTGCCGCGATTCAATAACCTCATCCACAAATTCTTCAATTTTCCCACATTGAATACAAATCAAATGATCATGATGGGTCGCATTCATTTTATGCTCGTATCTTGCCCGACCATCCCCTAAATCCAATTTCCGAACCATTTTATTTTTAACAAGAACATCAATGGTGCGATACACCGTAGCCCGGGAAACATGTAGCTCAGATTGGCGGATGGCCAAATAAATTTCTTCTGCATCCCGATGATCATCGGTGGCGCAAAGTTCATCCCACACAGACTGGCGCTGTTGTGTATATCGTAATCCTTCTTTTTTTAATGCTCTTTTTAGCGGGTCGGTAGATGCCATGTATTTCTTCTTTCTTATTGAGAATGAGTCTCAGAATATAAGAATAGAAATCAATTTATTTAAAGGAAAATAATAATAAACGTCAGATTAAACGTTTTTCAATCAGAAGTAAAGATTAAAAGGGAAAATCAGTCTTCCGGAGATTCAACCTTTTTTAGGTTTGCAAATTTCACAACAAGTTTTTTCTTTAACCCGTCTTTGAAAACAATGCCCACGCGCTGGTTTTCACCCTGACCGCTTAAAGCCATTACTTTCCCAACACCAAATATGGCATGCTCCACATAATCACCAACTCGGAAATCATCAAATACGACAACGGTTCGACTGACAGCCGTTTTGGTAAATTGACCTGGACGACCACCGACCACTTTCCGAGTCAAGGCAGACGTAAATGAAATCTTTTCCAGTTTATCTTCCGGCATTTCATAGACAAAACGAGATACCATTCCATATAATTCATCTGAACCGATCCGTCTGCGATGGTTGGCATACATAAGATATACTTTTTCCATCGCTCGTGTCAGTCCCACATAAAACAGACGCCGTTCCTCTTCTAATTTTTCTACGGATTCTAATGCACTATACAGTGGAAATAGACCATCTTCCAAACCGGTGATAAAAATTACTGGGAACTCCAATCCTTTTGCCGAGTGGAGGGTCATGAGCGTCACGCGGTTTGTTTCATCATTCCACTGATCCAGATCAGTCAAAAGAGATACTTCTTCCAAAAACTGGGATAATCCACCATCCGGCGTTCGCGCCATGAATTCATCTACACTTTTAAGGAATTCCATTACATTGGCTAAGCGTTCCTGATCTTCCGGTGCACTGCTCTCGCGATAATATCTAACAATCCCTGCTTCTTCTACCAATGCTCGAACCAATTCACCTGCATTAAGTTTTGGCAAAAGTTCATTATATTTTTTAATAATATTATAAAATGTCATCAATGAACCTGCCTGTTTACCCCGGATCCCCATTTCCTCCGGAAGAGATAATACTTCTACCATCTCTGTTTTTTTCATTGAGGCCTGAATGACACATTTATCTACTGTTTTCATACCAATCCCTCGAGGCGGAAAATTGATGACGCGACGCAGAGATATTGTGTCTTTTGGGTTTACGATAAGAGAAAGATAACCAATGAGATCTTTAATTTCTTTTCTTTCATAAAACCGAAATCCGCCTACAATATTATAGGGAATTCCAGATCGTCGAAATGCATCTTCCAGGGATCGAGATTGTGCATTGGTACGATATAGGATAGCAAAATCACTGAAATTTCGTTTTTGAAGTTTGATTTCTTTTTCCAATGCATTGACAACAGCGTCCGCTTCTTCCATCTCGTCATTCGTTTCAATTAAACCTAATTTTTCTCCAGCACCATTGTGAGGAATGAGTTCTTTCGGCGCACGATTTTTATTATTTTTGACGACCGAAGAAGCTGCTTCAAGAATATGGGCAGATGAACGATAGTTTTTTTCTAATTTGAACACATCGCAATTACCAAAATTCTTTTCAAAATCAAGAATATTGCGAATATCTGCACCTCGCCAACCATAAATGGACTGATCATCATCACCCACAACACAAATTTGGTGATGGCCTTCTGCTAAGTATTTCACAAACATAAATTGGGGCTTATTCGTATCTTGGTATTCATCCACAAGAATATATTGCCATTTCTCACGGTATTTTTCCAAAATATTAGGATGATTTTCAAATATAGTTAATGGGAGAATCAATAGATCATCGAAATCAACTGCATTATTCTTAACCAATGCTTTTTGATATTTTTCATAAATATCTGCATAGGTTTTTTCTACAACCAAATGGGCCTTCTTTTTTGCTTCATCTGGGTGAATCAATTTATTTTTAAAATAACTAATTTTATGACGCACCTCTTGAGGCGTTACATAATTTTTTGGAATATCCATGGATTCAATCACAACCTTTACCAGGGATTTCTGATCTTGAACATCAAAAATAGAAAAATCCGATGAATACCCAAGGTGGTGTATTTCTTTCCGCAGAATCCGGGCACAAATAGAATGAAATGTGCCAATATTTAAAATTGATTCTTTTTCGGGAACCAGCTTATTCACGCGTTCCTTCATTTCCTTCGCTGCTTTATTGGTAAAAGTGACAGCAAGGATATGTTCTGCAGAGACCAGATTATTTTTGATAAGATGGGCAATTTTATAGGTTAATACTCGCGTTTTTCCACTTCCGGCTCCCGCGAAGATTAATACAGGTTTACCGAACGATTCTACAGCCAATTTTTGCACTTTACTCAGATTTCGTTTACTCATTCTATATAATTATTACCCCTTTTTTGCTTTCAGTTTTCTGGCCAGCCGTCGAAGTTTCTGGAATTCTCGTTTTGCAATATTATGTTCTTTCTGTGTCCGGGAAAACGTGTGATACCCATCGCCTCGGGCAACAAAGTATAAATATTCAGTGTTTGCTGGATATAAAGCTGCTTTTATAGATTCAAATCCGGGATTATTTATGGGTCCGGGAGGAAGCCCGTAATTTAAGTACGTATTATATGGGGACTTAATTTTCAAATCTTTATTCAATAACCGCCGGGGCCCGCCCTCAACAATATATTGGATTGTTGGATCGGCCTGGAGCCGCATACCTTGTTCCAACCGATTATGATACACACCGGATATCACTGGCCGCTCTCGATTATAAATCGCCTCACCCTCGATGATAGAAGCCAGCGTAATGACTTCCCTTTCTGACATACCCAATTTTTTTCTTCGATCCTCAAAGCCATCAGTAAAATGGTTTTTATACTCTTCCACCATACGATTGATTATTTCCTGAGAGGATGCATCTTCAGAAAAACGGTACGTTTCCGGAAAAAGATATCCCTCAAACGAATCACCGTCAATCCCCCATTTCCAAAGTAATAATTCATTTTTGCACGCCGTCTCAAATTCTTGCGAATCTATCCCCAGTAGATTTTCTAATTCCTTTGCGATCATTGAAACGGTCCATCCCTCCAGGATGGTCACTCGTTTATTCAATTGAATGCCATTCACCAATTGATTAATAATATCGAAATTGGTTTGCGCTTTAACAAGTTTGAACCGGCCAGCCGGAAAATCTTTTTCATAGCCCAATGTTTTCACTGCCAACTTAAAGGATCGCGTATTCCGAATCACATTGTGATCCTGTAAGCGCGTACCTACTTCTTGGAGGGATGCACCTTTTGGGATGGTCACTTTTACCGAATCATAGGGGTTACCCTGAGGCCAAAATAGTACGAGGCTGTAAAAAGCCAATAAAATACCCAGAACAACCGCAGCCATAATCCCAATGAAAGATTGACCCAGATGAAATTGAGATTTATTCATCATTTGCGGGGGCGAAATTTATTGATTTTTATCCATGCATAGCAAATTCTATTGCATAATTTCTTAGAGACACTACTTTGATTAGAAAATGTCAAAAACAGATTGGCAGGCCAAAGTGATAATTGTAATTTTGCCGCCGTTATGAGCGATAAAAAAAGCAATAACAGCGTCCATCTTTTTGAAGGATGGGCATTTGGAAAAACAAATTATATCCTATTTGCGGTGGGTCTCTCACTCATATTAATAGGGTATGCATTCATGGCTACTGGTTCAGTGAATAGCTTCCAAAGTTTGTCACTGGCACCGATACTCCTTTTTATAGGATATATTATTGTGATACCTTTGGCTTTAGTTTACCGCCAGAAAAAATAAGTTTATTAAAATTTGGGATCGTAGTTCAGTTGGTTAGAACGCCGGCCTGTCAAGCCGGAGGTCGAGGGTTCGAGTCCCTTCGGTCCCGCATCGTCTCCCGACGTTACACTCAGAGAACCCCGGTTCTCTGAGTGATTTAATTTTATCATTAATAAAACAATAATTCACTTGAATATATAGTAACATTTATGTTACCTTCGCTAATGATAATTAGAGAATACATTTCTAAAAATGGTACTAGTCCTTTTAGTAAATGGTTTAATAAACTGAATTCTCAAGCTATTAAATTACACCAGGAATACAAACAACGTAAAAAAAAGTAAGGATTAATCATGGCAAACTTTACAAGAGATTATAAGGAAATAATTCAAAATAGGATTAATCAAGATCCCGATTTCGCTCAACATCTTTTAGATGAAGCCATTTCACTCATCTTGAATGATGAACCTGAAACAGCAAGACTTGTATTAAGAGATTTAGTTAATGCCACAATTGGCTTTGAAAAACTTTCCGAGAAAACACAAAAAAACAGCAAAAGTCTTCATAGAATGTTAACGGCGAATGGAAATCCTTCCATGAACAATCTTACCCATATAATCAATGTTGTTAAACAATCTTTAAATGTGAATTATGAAATACACGCAGTACCTGCTTAATGGTTAATCTGTACTGTAAAAAGAGTTCTTTGAGTGTAACGCTTGTCCGCCGTAAGAGTGTAGGCAGGTCCACCCCGTATATGATCACCCATCCAAACTCGGATTGGGGTTTTTTGTTTGTAATAACCCTTCCAATTCTTTAGTCTCCACCCCTGAATATAAGGCCGTAATGGAAAATATAATTCAATATTTTGAAACGATTCCCTCTTCTACCCGTTCCTTATTCCTTGGTTCTGGGTTTGCATTCTTCCTTCTTCTGGAAGGAGGTATTCCCCTTTTCCGATTCAAATACAAAAAGTTTAAACACGCTTTACTAAACATTTTCTTTACCATGACAACATTGATCATTAATCTCGCTGGTGCATCCCTTATTTTCTTGGCGGCCGATTATAATAAAATTAATGGAACTGGATTATTAAAAATGCTCGATATTCCTCTATGGCTGAATATCCTATTGGGATTATTATTGTTGGACTTGATCGGTGCCTGGTTGATTCACTGGATTGAACATCAGGTTAAATGGCTGTGGAAATTTCATATCATTCACCACACAGACCCATATATTGATGTGACCAGTGGATTACGACATCACCCCGGGGAAAGTGTCTTTCGATTGATTTTTACCGCTTTAGCTGTTTTGGTTACGGGCGCATCTTTTGGGGTGGTGATGATGTATCAAACTTTATCTGCTTTTTTTGCACACCTCACCCATGCCAATATTCAAATGCCTGCCGCAATAGATAAACCGCTTGCCGCTATTTTTGTAACACCTCATTTCCATAAGATACATCATCATTATACCCAACCCCATACCGATCGTAATTATGGAAATATTTTTTCCATTTGGGACCATGTATTCCGAACGGCCATTTCCGTAAAAAGCATGGATGAACTCAGCTATGGTATTGATACCCACATGGACCCAAAAGAAAATGCAAATATCCTTAACTTACTCATGATCCCATTTCAGAAGTATCGTGCACCTCTGGGGTCAAAATTTAGATCCTGAGAAATTAACTTCACTCATTAGGATTTAACATAATGAATTACATCGAATGGTTAGGCTGGGTTGCGACTGCCCTGCTGCTTATAGGTTATTATTTAAATGCAAAAAAACATCTTTATTCCTGGCTGGTATGGTTGCTGGGTAATTCGATCATGATGATCTATGCCATTTTGATTCAATCCTACTCGGTTGCTTTTCTCTCAATTGTTTTGGTTTTTTTGAATATATTTGGCTTTATAACTTGGCGAAAACAATCATCAAATTTTTAATATCTTCAACTAATTATACACAAACAAAATGAAAATATATTTAATTTGGCTTTCAGGTGTTGTCGCCTGGAATTATATCTTCCCAACAGTTCCACCCCTTGCCGATGTATTTGTCGCGGTGGCGCTTTCAATTTTAACCATTGGATTAAGGAAAATAATTCATTGAGAATGACCCCAGAAGAAAAAGAAGAAATGGATGATTGGGTTGAAAAAGAATATCCCAAAAGTATTCAGCGCATGGAAGTTTCCACCCCATTTCACCGCTTGGGTAAATATTTGATTATCATTGGCATCCTCGCATATATATCTTTTGTCATTTTTGAAATTTCCTTTTTAAAAACTGGAGCAGTTTTATTTCTCCTGGCAGGAATGGGTTTGGAAGTTTTTGCTTTAACAAAATATTTTAAAACTTTATCTAATGATAATTGATTTCACAGGAAAAACAGTTTTAGTCACAGGTGGTTCCGGTGGAATCGGCAGTGCCATATGTCAAGCATTCGCGGATTCAAATGCAACTGTTGCAATCCATTATAATTCCAATAAAAAGAGGGCCGAACATACATTAATATCTCTGAGGGAAGGCTCCCATTCTATTCATGGCGCTGATCTTTCCAACCCCGATGAAGTGAATAAATTGGTTCAATCTGTTTCCAAAACCCATGGCCAAATTGACGTGGTTGTAAATAATGCAGCGGTGGTTGAGCAATATGATTTCGATTCACTTTCCTATGACGATTGGCAGGATGTTTGGGCGAGAACAATCGATACTAATTTATTGGGACCGGCTTACTTAATGTATTCTGCGGCAAAGGTCATGAAAGAAAAAGGGGGCGGAAATTTTGTGAATATATCCTCCCGGGGTGCATTTCGGGGAGAACCGAAAGCAATCGCTTATGGTGCCAGCAAGGCAGGACTCAATACTTTAGGGCAATCTATGGCTCAAGCATTAGCTAAAGACAATATTTTCGTTTATACAATTGCGCCCGGGTTTGTAGCTACCGATCGTGTCGCAGATATGATTGACGATTCCATCCGTACCCAAAGCCCATTGAATCGGGTGGCCGAGCCTGAAGAAATAGCCCGAACGGCTTTGTGGCTTGCATCCGAGGGGAATGAATTCCTTACAGGATGCATTGTGGATGTAAATGGTGCATCCTACCTCAGATCCTAAATAAAATAAAGCCCCAAGGAATGGGGCTTGTTAGATTGCTTTACAATGCAATATTTATTTCAGTAATTGCATTTTTTTAGTTTGAGCAAAGCCATTGGCAATTAATTGATAAAAATACATTCCTGAAGGCATGGCATTTCCATTCCTATCTTTTCCATTCCAAATCGCCTGATGGGCGCCCGGTTCTTGATGGTCCTTTACTAGAGTTGCCACTTCTTTTCCCATTAAATCGAACACGGTTAAGGACACCAATCCGCCTTGATTCAAATTATAGGAAATATGTGTTGCTGGATTAAATGGGTTAGGATAATTCTGATTCAATTCAAATCGACCTGGAATATCTAAATCATTTACGGCCAAAGCATCACTGGAAATATGCGTTGTATAAATACCATTTCCGTGGGTGGCAATTGCCAGGTATCCATCCGATGGGCGTCCTGTAATCATATCAACCACAACATTGCCGATTGTTTCTGACCCTTCCTGAATCCATTGAGTATTGACGCCATCCAGTTTAGATGTGGAATACAATCCCGTACTCGTACCTGCAAAATATAAATATCCAACTTTTAATGGAAAAATATTGACAGATCGCACAGACGGTCCTGACCCACTACCGCCGGGATTTTCTTCTAATTTTCCGCTCACATCCGTCCACGAATCGCCGCCATTATCTGAATAAAATATACTTTTGGTTTCATAGTTAGAGAAACTCACCATCACGTTGTCACCATCATATGGATCTACTGATATGCTGCTCACATAACCAAACGCACCGATGTTATTTCGAATTTCAACAACATTATCCTTTTCATGGGCATCGTCCAAACGATAAATATATCCAGAAGAAGTACCATAATATAACCGATGCGCCGGCTTATTAATACTTGCACCGAAAGCACTCACTGATCCTATAGATGCTATACTCAACTTTTCCCAATTTACACTTTCATAACTGCCCCCGCCATCCGGTTGTTTATAATTGGTTTTATTCAGGTAAACATCTTTATTTCGATAAACATATTTTCCGCCGGAATAATATAAAATGTGGTCATTGAGTGGATCAGAATAGAATGGATTAATAAATAATGCATCCTCATCCCGGTTAAAATCAGGTGGATGTAAATAAGCCCAGGAATAATTATTATAACGCCCTTCACCAAATGACCATTCAAATGGGTTGGCATAATCTTTGATGAGCGTGTACCCGTTTTGGGATGATAAAATATAGGCTTTCCCAGAATGAATGACTGAACAATAGGCACCATCACCGCCATTCACATGCTCCCATGGATTTTCCACATCTTTAACGGTTGTTTCATAGGTGCCATTGTCTTGGGTTCCGCCCATGACCAGATCTGGATAGGTTCCGGATGGATCTATTGCAATTGTATAAAATTGGGTGGTTACATACCCATTATTTAAGGATTCCCACTTTTTATCCCAAGCATTATGATCGTTCATGACATGTACACCCCCATCACTGGCGGATAATACTTTAAATGGAGTATCCTTAAATAAAATGACATCGTGCTGGTCCGGATGGTGATTGTCTGCACCATATCCACCAAATTTAAAATTTCTCGAAGTTGTCGCAACGCCATCGGTGGAATAGTATAAATTTGTTCCACCATAATAAACCATATTCGTATCAGTAAGACTCACTCGGACGTGAATGTCATAACCACTCTGGGAATTATAATCATTGGGTAAAAATTGACTGCGATCTTCCCAGGCACCGCCATTGCCTGATCCATCTCCGGATAAATATTTATATTTCCAAAAGATATGACCATCATTTGTATTGCCAATAAAGTAAGCAATAGAATCATTTGACTCAGATATATCAGCAACCAGCCGCTCAAAGGATGTGGTAAAACTTGTGGGTGTAATATTGGTCCACGTTTCCCCATCTTTTGAACGCATGATCGGTCCCTCTGCCTCTTCATCACCCAATATTGCAATCAGGAGTCCATTACTCGTCATGGTTAAATCCGTAAATCGATCCTCACCATTTCCCAAAATTGCGTTCCATGTGGCACCTTCATCTTCACTTTTATAAATAGAACCAAATGAAGCAGTAAAAACATGACCAGTAGTGGGGTGTACTTTTACGCGCCAGGAATAATTGAGGTAGTTATCAAATGATTCCGGCGTATTCGTTGATGTTGACGTAATGAGTTCCCAGTTATATCCATTATCTGTGGATTTATAAATACCATCACCACGGAAAGCTGCACCGCGGGCACCGGCAGAATTTCCCCTTAATTCTCCTGTGGTTGCATACCAAATATTTGTTTTTCCATCTCGTGGATCCTGAACAAGTGATGACACGCTGTGAAGCTGCTGACTCTTCGTCATTTTTTTCCAAGATTTACCCCCATCCTCCGACCGCCAAATACCGCCGGAAACACCCCCGGCTAAAATGGTATTCGGATCCATTTTATCAATAACAACACCACGAGTCCTCCCTCCAACGTTATATGGGCCCCGTAATGTCCATTCCAAATTCGATTGGTTAGATTGTGCACCTTTCATTCTGATCGGCAAACGATTTGCTTTTGGTAACGTTTTTGCATATTTCAGAGATCGAAGCTTTATACCATCGGGGATTTTATTTGTGATGGGGCTTTTCAGCCTAAGCCATTCAAATTTCAATCGTGAGTTTGGGCCGCCTTCTTTGCCCTCCTCAACAGGATGGCTTGAGGGCATACCGGGGTTAATGGGTGTATTATTTAAATCCCCCACAAAAAATACAACTATAAATATTATCAGGAAACCAATCCCGGGTAAATCAATTTTTTTCAACATCTACTCCAAGTAATTATTTTGAAAGGAAGGATGGAATTTAAACTGGGTTATCCTCTTTTTTCAGAATTCTTTAATTGTTGTGATTCATTCAAGTGCTTTGTAAAATACTCGTGCGAAACAATCGCTTTTTGAATTGATTCTTATTCCGGTCCAAAAACCGTGAATCCTAAACCGAAACAATCATGTGGGCATAACTGCCCCTTGACAACGCTACCCGGTTTGGGATTAAATCAATGCGGTTGTTTCGCGATTACCACTTGAGGCGTTTCAAGGGGTTTTTCG
>JACKQG010000724.1_pt1 | contig 46966 bp, 35 predicted proteins | sample 8237621 | NCBI WGS metagenome assembly JACKQG01 (sample SAMN15677084, study PRJNA649215) | marine metagenome | biome: marine; feature: Black Sea; material: saline water; isolation source: suspended particulate matter (SPM) from the Black Sea western gyre | collected 2013-06-09/2013-06-10 | depth... | reverse complement strand
TAAAATCATTGGCTAAACGAAATTGATCGGCCTTGGTAATGAGATCAGCAATATGCTGTTCCTGTTTAATTCTCTTTGGTGTTTTCTCAGTATTGTTCATTCTGCTCTGCCTAAACGCTTAGTATGAGATCTTTTCAATGAAACCTGTATTCGTCATTTAACTGTACGAGGAGATTTCTTTTTATTCAGTAAATCGGCTTAGGAAGGGTCCATAGAGTTGATCCTTACCCAGCGTGTGGTCTAATAACCAGGCAGCTAAAAAATTGAGAACCTCATCAAGTGTTACCCCATCATTATTGGCGATACGAGCTTGATATTCCACTACTTGCCTCAGTAGTTCTTCATGCTCAGCGATATGTTCATCAAGACCTTCAAAACCAAAATGCCGCATCATGGCTTCTTCAGCCAAAAATGAAAGATGGTGTAGCTCCTGAGCTGCTCCAGGGTGTTTTTAACGATATCTGAGTCACTATTGTTTTCATTGGCAAAAATGAGGGAGTTGATCATCTCGAATAGGATCTTGTGGTGCTGGTCAAATTCCTTGATCCCAACACTGAAACGATCTTCCCAGACTAATGCTTGCATGAAAAATTCTCCTCGTTCTTGAGGATAAGATATTCGCTCGACTGCTTATTCGCAACGCGGGTAATACAATTATTAATTTGCATTTCACTACCCCAAATGTGTAAACTAATCCATTAATTCCAAGATTTCGAATAGCATGTGTCAGGGGGTTACTAGATTATGAAATTTAATTACTTATTCTTATGCTTTGTTTTATTTCCCATGTTTTTGATGGCGAAGATTCATGACACAAAAATCCCTGCCAGCGTTGAATCATATTTTCAGATGAACCGTACCGGTCCACAACTGATTTCAACTGAAGTGCTGAATCATCGTCAATCCGGTCGGACGATAAAAATCAAGATCATAGCCACTAGGAATAAAAGTGCCAAGGATCTGGCATTCGCCTTTGCAGCTTCAGCGGCGGTGGCCAACATGGCAGAACGACCCTTTGATCTGCTGTGGGTTGAGATGGATATCAATTTCAAAGGATCAGAGACAACCGTGGCCCTGGCGCCGGCAAATTGTACCATCGATGCGCTTATCTTTGGAAACGTCGAAACCGAAAAATGGTGGAGTAATTGTTTACAATTTCCTTAGCATGCTCAGAACTTAGGTTTTGGCCCAGAAGTAATATTTTTCAGTCAGGGGGAGATTTACAATAATTGAAATTGAGATTATGCTTCCTGGCTCTAATCTTGATCCCCCAGGTTTTAAATGCTCAAATTCCAGATGTAAAAATTCCCTATTCTATCAAACAATACTTCAAACTGAATCGTGTCAGCCCAGAACTTGTCTGTGTCGATTTGTTCGATCATCCTGAGACTGGTCGGACCATTAGAGTCAAAATAGTATCTCGTCGTAACGAAACAGCAAAGGATCTTGCCATTGCCTTTGCTGCTGCCGCGGCAGTTGCCAATATGGCTGAACCAGACATTGAACTGCTATGGGTTGAAATGGAAGTGAATTTCAAGGACAATGAAATAACCATGGCCTTAGCTCCAGCCAAATGCACGATTGACGCACTTATAATAAATTGTGAAACGGAGAGGTGGTGGCAGGACTGTCTGGAGTTTCCTTAGGCCTGTTTGTTACCTGGCAGGTAAGTCTGAACTCGATTTCTCCCCGCCTCTTTTGCCTGATACAAAGCCTGGTCGGCATATTTTACGATCACCGTTTCATCTTCACATTCTGCGAGTTCGTCCGAGTTAAGTCCACAGACACCAAGGCTGATAGCCACCTGCAAGTTTTGATTATCCTCAGTACTAATAACCTCAGCCTCTACAGCAGTACGCATCTTCTCCGCAAATATTTCTGCTCCCTTCACATCTGTTTCTGGGAGGAGAACAACAAATTCCTCACCTCCATATCTGGCTAGGGAATCAGTAGCTCTGGTTTTGTCCTGCAAGACCTTGGCGACCCTCTGAAGAACCAAATCCCCTACCTGATGACCATATGTATCGTTGAATTTCTTGAAAAAATCGATATCCAGCATAATACAGGCCATATTGCGCTTATGTCTGATGGACCGTGAATATTCTTGTGCTAGCTTCTCAAAAAAGAAGCGACGATTATGCAACTGGGTCAATTCGTCGGTAATAGCCAGTTCTTCCATATCATGCTGATTCTGTTGAATCTTACCCATCAACTGGCGAATAAACAGGTAGGTGGTAATCAAAAGGATGGAAAGAGAAAGGGTACTAAAAATAAAGATGAGTATGTTATTTTTGCGCTGAGCAGCTTCAATCTTGGTAATATCAATATCAACACTAATTCCGCCGCGGATATCACCCACTTTATAGCCCTGTTCAGCATGACAGCTCAGACAGTTTTCTTCAACGAGCAAAGGCGCCATGTACCTGTAGATCGTTTTACCATCTGGATAGAATTTCTGAAATGCTTCTTTCTCACCCTTCTCAAATGCCTGCAGAGCTTCGGTTTCAAAATCATCTGCTTTATTATTGGGATTAATTGGATTTAAACTGGTTATATGGAAGGAATACAAGCTATCGGCCTTGGCCAGTTCTGAAATTTCGCGGGTCATCAGGGCCGGATTCTTTTGGGTGTATACGGTTCCATCAGAGCTAACAATATCTGGATTTTTCAGGTAGGGGTTTGAAAGTACGCCTTCAGTTTTTTTAACATATATTCCGTGATAATCAGCATTCCATCTCCTGGTAAGCAAAATGTTAGCAAAGTGGGACTTGGCCCTTGATTCAACATCTCGACGCAGGAGCTGATTGTTTTTAAGAAAAAGTCCCAGTATCATCCCCAGGGTGAATAGTGAAATGATCAGAGTAATTCTGCGGATAAACTGTTTCCAGAGTGATTTTAATTCCATGATTCCCCCGAATCGGTTGTTCGTAAGTGATAAAATAATTATACGATTTTCAAATCATTTTACAATGGCTAATCTCTTTTCGATTTGAACGGTAATTAATGGATGGAAGCGGGAAAATTTCTTGACTCTTTTTTTAACTTCCTAAGCTACCATTTGGCTCACTCAATAACCATTTACCGATTCCCATATGAGTCAATACACAGGAAATATATATTGCTACATTCAGTTTATGGAGAAAAGCCGCACTTGACCTCCACATAATCTGGACAGCATACGTTGAATTCTGAGGGAACCATGAATCGCAAACACACCATTACCATTGCATTACTATCATTTTCACTGCTTTCACTTGAACTCATCTGGACACGCATATTGGCAGCGGAGTTCTATTATACCTTCGCCTTTTTGGTCCTTTCTCTGGCCATTCTTGGGCTGGGTCTGGGTGCCCTGAGTCTGCGTCTTTTTCCCAGACTGGATAGCATGGGAGGTATGAGAAACAGTCTCTGGCTGGGTGGGGCCATGATTCTCATTGGTCCTCCCCTGGTCTATCGTCTGGGGATGAGTTTTTCTGCACTTATGGGCAGCCTGGCTATGGTGGGGAAACTCGTCCTGATCATTTTTATTCTCAGTTCCAGTTTCTATTTCTGCGGGATTGCCCTGGCAATTCTATTCAAACGTTTTCACAGCAACATCTCCAAGTTATACATGGCTGATCTGTTTGGTGCAGGATCAGGGGTGATTGGCGCAATTATCCTGATGAATGTGTTCAGCACTCCCGTCGCCAGTTTTCTCATCAGTATTCCCATATTCGTCGCTGCCATGCTACATGGGGAAAAAATATCCCGCCTGATTTCGGGACTTTTGATTTTGATGGCCATGGGGGCCAGCTATCAAGGTCAGACCTTGCTCAAATCCAGAAAGCCAGAACGTCTCCCCAGCATCTACCAGCATTGGGATGCCATGGCCCAAATCAAAATGTTCGCTTACCCTGGTGATGAAGCGCGAGGCATGGTCATCGATAACGCAGCCAACACACCTGTTTATAAATTCGATGGTGATTTCTCATTACCGGACAGCGGAGCGGAAGATTTATGGGGTATCCCTGCTGGAGATTTGATACAACAGTTTGATTCATGTCGATTTCTGTCTCTGGGTGCAGGTGGTGGGGCTGATGTCCTGCAAGCCCTGGCCGAAGGTGCCGCTGAAGTTCATGCGGTAGAAGTGAATCCCTGGATTAATAAGATGCTCCTAGAGGGTGATCCAGAGGGCTATCATCGCGCTTACCGAGATACCCTTGGGGCTGATCTGGTAACCCTGCCTGAGTATACCCATCACTTTTACTCGGATCCGCGGGTAACCGTGATCTCTGAGGATGCTAGAGCCTATATCCGCCGCCAAACCTCACGCTTTGATGTAATCTATTCGCTGAGTTCTAACACCTTTGCTGCCCTGGCTTCTGGATCCTTCGCCCTGGCTGAAAATTACCTGTTCACCACCGAAGCATTCCAGGACTACTGGGCTGCTCTATCTGATTCAGGATACCTCATGATGGAGCATCAATTCTACATGCCTCGACTGGTGAGCGAGGCGCTCCTGGCTCTGGACAATTTGGGGATTAAGCAACCAAAAAATCATATAGCTGTCTACAATTTGCCCAAAATGCGCCGGAAAGTTCTATTGATGTCAAAAAGACCCCTGGAAACTGATTTCCTGCAGATCGCTCTACGAGATATCACCAGTGAGAATTTTGATGATGTTCATCTTGTCTATCCAGCCGTGGATTCACTCCAGGAAAATATTTACCAGAAAATAGTGGATCAAGGTTGGGAGCAGGTGGCCGATTCACTGGCAATTGATATTTCTCCCAATAATGATAACCGCCCCTTTGCTGCTCAAATGGGATTGTGGAAGAATCTGAGTTTTGACAAAGATGCAAGATTGCTGCCCTATGAATTCAGAGGCTTCCCTCTAACAAAAATGATTGTTGTGATTATCATCCTGGTGGTTCTGGTACTCATCTTCCCCATCACACTCATTCCTTATCTAAAAAAGGGACCTGGACTGTCACTCAATAACTACGCCTATTTTGCCATGATTGGATTTGCCTATATGTCCGTGGAGTTGATTCTTATGCAGCAATTTACCCTGTTAGTAGGTCCGTCAATGTATAGTGTGGCTGCAATTCTTATGACCCTTTTGATCAGTTCAGGTATTGGAAGTCGTTACTCCTCGACTATTGAGTCCAAAATGGTTTTCTTGGCAATTATAGCATGGCTTTTCATAGATATAGTATTGTTCAAGTACTTTGTTTTTCTGTTTGGTGATTTTGAACAAGGCTTTCGAATCGTCGCAACCATTATTCTGGTCAGTCCATTGGGTTTCTTCATGGGCATGCCTTTTCCAAAGGGTGTCAGACATGTTGGACCTCTGGTTGACTGGAGTTTTGCAGTGAATGGTGCGGCTTCAGTGCTGGGTTCCACAGTCACGATTCTCATCGTGATCAGTTGGGGATATTCAATGGGTCTGGCAGTTGGTCTGTTGTGCTATGCTGGAGCTGGAGTGTTGATGTGGAGAAACTCGCGTGTCTAGGAGACATATCGTCGATCAGGATGTAATCCAGTAACATGAAAATCTTTTAATCTTCGTGGTGAGGGGCTCAAAACTGTCAATTGCCACGCCTGCCAAAACTAACTCTTGCGAAGAGCAATTAACGTCAATTTCCTGTTTACTTTTGGTGTTGTAGACAATGATTTACCATAGGCTATCTCACAATTATTATTGGAGTTATATCGTCCCTTGCAATTCTGGTATAATGTAGATTTCAGGTCCAATGCCCCTTCATCACCTGAGCGTTGAAGGCCCTGATATGATAATGCAAATCTATAGATTTCATCACTTTAGGGCTAACAACCATTTCGATTCATACATTAGTTTGGTATAACATTTGTAAATATAATTCAGCATCATATGATACTGAATTTTAATCATAGCAACCATGACATGAAACTGACTGAACTGACGTATTATCTCTGTAATACACCACTTCAGAACAGGTTCTTTCCCTCATCAAAACTGGAGCGTAAAACATGAAGAAACTTCTAATCCTTGGAGCTGGAACTGCCGGCACGATGATGCTTAATAAAATGGAATCCGTTCTGGACAAAGAGGAATGGGATATCACCATCGTTGATCAATATGAAACCCATTACTACCAACCTGGATTTTTATTTATTCCCTTTGGTATCTATAACCGCCGTGACGTCATCAAACCCAAACGCGATTTTTTCCCTCCAGGTGTCAATGTCATATTTTCCAAAATTGATCTTATCGAAGCTGACAAAAACCAGGTACTCCTAGATGGTGGCAAAGTATTATCATACGATATCCTTCTGGTCGCTACTGGTACTAAAATCAACCCTGGGGAAACCGATGGTATGGAGGAAGGTGGCTGGCACAAAAATATATTTGATTTTTACACTGTTGAAGGAGCCGTCGCTTTACAGCAGTTTCTCAAATACTGGGAAGGTGGGAAAATGGTTCTCAATATTGTTGAGATGCCTATCAAATGTCCTGTTGCCCCACTTGAGTTTGTGTTTCTGGCAGACTGGTGGTTCACAGAGCAGGGTATCCGAGACAAGGTGGATATCGAGTTTGTAACTCCCCTTCCAGGAGCTTTTACAAAGCCTAAAGCTTCCAAAGTATTTGGTGAATTTTTGAATAAGAAGGGCATCAGTCTTACCCCAGAATTCAGTACAGGAAGAGTGGACTGGGAAAATAATAAACTGGTCTCCTGGGATGAAACATCAATTGACTATGATCTGCTGATAACCATCCCTACCAATATGGGTGATGATCTTATTGCCAGATCAGGTCTGGGTGATGAGCTGAACTTCATTCCTACAGATAAATTCACGCTTCAATCACAGGCAAATGACAACATTTTTGTCATCGGTGATGCCACCAACTTACCCAGCTCCAAAGCAGGTTCTGTTGCTCACTTCCAGGCCGACATTCTTCAGGATAATCTTCTGAGTTACATTGATGGTAAACCACTCAGGGGTAAGTTTGATGGTCATGCCAATTGCTATATTGAATCGGGCTTTGGCAAGGGGATTCTCATTGATTTTAACTATGATACTGAGCCACTACCTGGCAAGTTTCCCCTCCCCGGCGTCGGTCCCTTCTCCCTATTAGAAGAAACCCGCATGAATCATTATGGCAAAATGATGTTCCGCTGGATGTATTGGAATTTACTATTAAAAGGGGCTGAGTTGCCCATCGAATCCCATATGCTTATGGCTGGAAAGCGAGCCTGACATGAGTGGCACTGACATTTCTGGTCAGCTGGCTGAAATCCAGACAACACTGGATGGTATCACGGCCGAGCTGGCGCTGGTCAGACAGCAGCGACGGGAGATGGAAGATCTCAAAGAAGATCTAACACGAGTCGCCAAGGATCTATTTGCAGGAGCCATCGAAGAATTTGAGGATATTGCTCCTTTTGTTCGGACTGGTGACTTCCTGCATCTCGTCAAACTCATCCTCAGAAACACCAATAACATCACCGAGGTGATAGGCAAGCTTGAAAGTGCCCTGGATTTCTTTGAAGATTTCAAGCCAATTGGTAAAGAACTCTTTGGAGACACCCTGGATACATTGGACAAGTTTGATCGAGCCAAGTATTTCGAATTCGCCAGCGAGGCAGTCCATATCAGTGATAATGTGGTTGAACATTTTTCTGGTGAAGATGTCAAGCTATTGGCCGATAATATTGTACCTATACTGGAAGCACTCAAATCAATTACTCAGCCTGAGATGATGGGTTCAATTAAAAATGCCATCACCATCTTTTCAAAAATGAATACCGAAGATATCCAGGAAGTTTCACTCTGGCAGGCTATGAAAGAGCTCAACACACCTGAGATGAAACGAGGTCTGGGGTTTATCATCGCCTTCATGAAAAATATGTCAAAACAAGAATCATAAATCTATTAAAGGAGAAAATAAAATGACAACAAAAGAACTTGCCGGAATCACTGTAGATGTTGATGCAGAGGGATTCCTGACTGACCACAAAATTTGGAACCTTGACCTGGCAGCAGCTATTGCCCAGGAAGAGGGTATTGATCCCCTGACTGATCGTCATGTTGAGGTACTCAACTTCATGCGTAAAGAATTCGAAGAAAATGGTACAGCCCCTTCAATTCGTAAAATGAATAAGCTGAATGTCGTACCCACCAAGGAGTTATACGCGCTTTTTCCCGGTGGTCCAGCAAAGAAGGCAGCAAAAATCGCAGGTCTGGGAAAACCCCAGGGCTGTATCTAAAGGAGAGATATGATGAGTGAACAACCTGAACCAATCAAAAAAGTCTCGCTAATCGTTTCCAAGGGTTCTCTGGTAGATGTTTATCCTGCGCTAGTTATGGGAAATGGTGCTCGGATGGAAGGCATGGAAGCCTCAATCTTTTTCACATTCTTTGGACTGGGGGCTTTGATTAAAAAGACCCAGAACTCTTTGAAGGTGGCCACTGTGGGTAACCCTGCCATGAATATGGCTATGCCTATGTTGAAGATGCCTATAACCATGCCCTTTCCCACCTTATTAGGTGCCATTCCAGGCGTCTCCAATTTTGCTACCTGGATGATGAAGAATGAGATGGAAAATCTGGATATTCCCACCATTCCAGAATTTCTGGAGATGTTCACAGATGCCGGTGGTGAAGTCTTCGCCTGCAAGCTGGCCATGGACATGTTTAAGCTGACCAAGGATGATCTATGTGATCAGGTCTCCTCTGTGTTGACTGTGGGTGAGTTTTACGAGCGCTCAGCTGGAGCATCAATCATTTTCACCTAAACTCATTTTACATGACTTATCTGAAGCAGCTGGTTTCGATCAGCTGCTTTTTTTTATGCCAAAACTGCCACCTTCACCGGCGGCTGAGCTTGTCGAAGCCTTCCTTATTTGCCGTAGGAAAATGGATACCGGCGGCTGAGGCCCTCGAAGCCTTTCTCATTTGCCGTAGGAGTTTGGACATTTCGATCAGTCTACGCCTTGCAGGCATCGACTGTAAAGGGCAGCTCAATGTCCGGTTTCTTGTAGGAATCGATAAATCTAGACAAAAAAAAGAGGCCACCCAATGGGTGGCCTCTTTTGTGAATCTTTATTAACTAAGGCTTACAGACCAAGAAGGGCTTCAGCTTGAGTTAACAGCGTGTTGAAGTAACCAGGATTGTGTACACCGTGGCTATGATCTTCATAAACAACCATATAGTTCCAGAATGCTTTAAACTGTGCTTCAGTTACAATACCTACATGTGGATGATATTCACCCTCGTCAAGAGATAGTGCACCAGCAGTTACCAATTCACCAGCAATGGCAGTCAGACGTGCGCTAACAGCATCTTGTGCATCTGTAGTATATGCAGCCATATCAGTTACCGAGCTGTGACAAGCAACAGTACAATTTTCCAGATTAGGAACAAAGGAGTGTCCACCCTCTGTGGCTGTAGCATCACCCATATGACATCCAACACAACCAGCGGTCAGGTGAGCACCAGTAGAGCTTGTGCCGTATCCACCCAAACCACTCAGTGTGTTTGCCTGTGGACCATGATGAGGACCAGCATGTGAGCTATTGATAGCAACATTGCCAGCACCAACTTCAGTCAATACACCATCTATACTTACGGAATCGATAGCTTCATAGTATGCATAGCCTCTACGAGACTGGTGACAATTTGCACATAAGTTTGAAGGACCGCTAAAATCAATAACAGTCGTTCCGTCTTCGATAATTGTTACAGCAGCTGTTGTCTGTAATGGGGCCTCTATGCCTTCTTCAAGACTGCTGTGGCTACCGTGACAGGTTCCACAAGACCAAGCTGAAGGATAAGGAATATCTTCGCCACCATAACCGGCGATGAAATCCATGAAACCTTCACTTGAATGACAACGTGAACAACTTCCACGACTACCAGCATAACCAACATAGTTACCAGCAGAGTGACCTGATAAGGCAAATTGACCATTAATGGCATCCATGCCTGCCGTACTGTGACAAGTTAGGCAAGAGACATTACCATCGGCTCCATCAACACCATCGGTTCCATCAGTACCATCGGCACCAGCAACACCATCAGCGCCTGCAGGGCCTTCACAACTAATCGTAAACATCACCATCAGGGATAAAACCAGGATAGCGAACAGGTTGATTTTTTTACTCATTTCTTTCCTCCATTTTTACTTCTATTGTTAATTTCAATCATTTCTTACGTTTGAGAAACAACTCTTAAGCATTCCTATATATTGGAATGTCTTGATGATAATAACAGTCATTATCAGCAAGTATTTCCTTTAAAAAAAACCCACCAAGTAAGTATTTGTCAAAGACTTAGACTACTTTCAATTGCGGGTGGTATGCTCAAGCTTGAGAAAAATCTATCAAATTCAATTTCAGGACGGTAAGGTGTGAAGTACAATCTCGCAAAAAGAATGCCACCACAACGGTCAAAACACAATATGTGCCTTTGTAAAACACTCCCTGATTTAGAAAAATCTTTTGAACTATGAAATATATAGAGAGTGTTTCTAATTGCAACATGGTAGTAATTGTATACAAATCTCATCCCTTGATAAGCGCTGATTGGCATCCCTTCATTACTACTCAATAATCAACACTTTAGCAAATCATGATCTTATTTGTATCATACTTCCTCAACATTAAAAAACTTTCATATAAGGATTTTGGTCACTTCCCTTGGATCAGAATGAATCGTGCTCGGAGCTTATTCTCCAGGATAGCTAACCTTGATATTCCGACGAATCTGATCCATGGTTTCCATTATTTCAATGGTTTCTTCCAGGGGCATCAGAGGGTGTTCAATCCCTCCTATCTCTAGCATTTCCATGACTGCCTGGGCTTCATATTGGTAAGCATTTGATGTGTAGGGTGTTTTCATCTCAATCATTTCCTGTCCCTGCTCATGGATGGTAATTTTTTCCGGTCGAATGATCATGCCATGTATTTCCAAAAACCCCTTTGAGCCATGTAGTGTTGCATTGTTTTTTGATAAATAGCGGCTTGAGCAACCCAATTCAGCAATAGCTCCTGATGGGTAACCAAATAACATGGCAACCTGATCGTCAACACCAGTATCATAGAGGTGGGCCATACTTTGTATCTCAATGGGCTTACCCAGGAAAGCGGAAGCTAGTGCAATGGGATATACTCCCAGATCCAGCAGGGATCCTCCTCCCAGATTTCTATTATAGATACGGTGTTCGGGTCCAACATCGAAACGAAATGATAAATCTGCCTTAAAATGTAATAAATCTCCCAGGCGTCCTTCCTTCAGAAGTGCACTCACAACCTGAAACCAGGGCTGAAAACGATTCCACATAGCGTCCATGAGAAACAAATTTCTACTCCGGGCTAAAGCGACAAGTTCACGAGCTTCAACAGCATTAATGGTGAATGGTTTTTCGCAGAGGACATTTTTTCCACCTTTCAAAGCATCCCGGACGTTTTGAAAATGGAAAATATGGGGAGTACCTATATAGACAACATCCACGTCAGGATCTGCAAATACGGCTTCATATGAATCATAGGCATGGGCAATATGCCACTTCTCAGCGAAGATATCTGCAGTGGTTTGGTTTCTTGAACCAACAGTATAAATGTTGGCATTTTTAAGAGTGGTCAATCCTTGTGCAAATAGATTGGAGATTCCACCCGTTCCAATAATACCCCAGTTGTATTTTTTCAATTTTTACCCCTATAGTTCATGTAGGATAAAACTAAACCATCATATCCACAGGGGAAGATAAAAAGTAAGAGGCCAGCAAAGCTGGCCTCTCTATGGTATTCCTAAAGGTCTGTTAGAGCAGGGTTACTGCCCAAACCAATAAGACATTTTTAAAGCAAAAATATCATCTGCTTCAGATTTCAAAAGCGTATCGAAATCTTGTGCAAAATCAAAGACTCCTTGATTCTCATAGTTAGAACCATTGTGCGTCCAAACAAAAAACATGGTAGAACCAGGTGAAAACTCCCAGCGAAGCACAAGGGTTCCAATCAATGCTTTGTAGTTAAAATCAGGATTATACAGTGTGAACGCATCATCATCACTGCCACCAGTTGGGTCAATGACAAAATTTTCATCAATGGTTGATCCTTCTTCACCATAGACCAGGAACTCATTGGACTCAGGACGCTTGTACTCCTTGAATCCTGAGTAGTCACCCACGGCAAAAAATGGCTGAAAATAACCTTCCAGCGTAAATTGTGGGGTAATTGGAAAATCAATACGGATATCTGCTGAGGTGATCGTCTGGTCCAGCTGTGAGACGACATAACGTTTGCCGAACATTTGCGTATTTGCTGGATCATCAATGGTTTCTATGTACTGAGCCATTTCTGTATCCCAGAAAATGGCAGGACCAAATGATAGGTTAAGCCTGTCTCCTATCTTCATATTAACATGCATGGATAAACCTGTTTCATGACCACCATCATCTTCAGATCCATAGTTATAAGACCAATTAAATGATAAATTTTTTCGGTAATCAGAACTAAGATTTCCGCTTAAAAAGGCTTCACCGGGCTCTAAAACTCTAGGTCCACCCCTCAAGTTGTTATTGCTCATATTCTCAAGGGCATATCCCCCATCTACATGGATATTCCAAAAATTAACAAACCGAACTTGTCCCATCCCAAAAAACACATCAGAGGTTTTAACCCAGTCAAAATCATGATTATTAGCATAAATGACACTTGCATTGGCTGACCGGATATACTGTCCTCGATCTAACCAGCGGTAACCTAACATAATGTGTTTGTTAATCACATCTGTTGAGCCTGTCAGACCAAGATCATTGGATTCAAAACCGGGTGATATCCACCCGAGAGCCGCATTAAAAGTGACGGTCCCAGCTTCTTTGTTAAGTTTAATTCTTCCAGCATGACCAGATAGTGATGTCGCGTTTGTGTCAAGCTTCACATGGACAGCATCTGGACGTTGAAAATAATGACTGGAATTATTTTGAAGATCAAATATTCTTGATTCTGTACCATTGATCTGTGAAAATCCTCCCCAACCACCAAGCGCCCAATCTCGATTCTCACCGAGAAAAGCCCAACCATCTATACCAAGTCCAAGTCCTTTTTCAGACAGAAGATCAGCTGATTCGTGCTGATCATCAAAATCACCAAGCAGCTCAATGCCATCCATAATGCGATGGGTGTAGGTACCCATAAATCCCAAACCATATCGCCCATCATCAAACTCTTTTAAGGAGCGTAACACGTTGTAGGAAGTGTATGGTTCAACCTGCTCATCTATGATTTTGCTATTCTCATAATAATGAGCATACTCTCTATTTGTCAACGCAGTTAATCCACCCACTGACCAATTATCACCAACTTTACCACTAATCTTCGCTGCTCCGAGAATCCGTGTATTGGACGGTTGATCCAATGAATCAGCGTCAATTGAATACTTGTAACCCTGAGGTGGTCGTCCGATTCGACGACTATAAAAAAACCTGGGTTCACCAAAATTAATCCCAATGTTGTTGGTGGGACCGCCATTGCCAAAATTGAATATGCTACGCCCCTCTAGAAAAAAAGGTCGCTTTTCAGAATAGTATGTTTCATGATCACTAAGATTGATTGAAGATGGATCAGCTTCGACTTGACCAAAATCCGGATTGATAGTAGCATCTACAGTCAAATTAGCACCAATCCCCAATTTGATATCCGCTCCGACTCCAAAATCACTGTCCTTGCCCTCTATGAATGTATTGTCCTTACTGTTGGGCAGATTGCTTGCACTAGCAGTTACATAAGGCATATACTCTCTGCGTTTTGGAGGGTGGATATTTCGAATTTCAGTGAGATCAGCAGTCCGACTCATAGCACCACTCTCGTTAAGGGGGAAATAAACAAAGTAGTCCCACTCACCCGCGCGTTGGATATAACGTGTAGGAAGGATTCCCCATACATACTCTTCTTTTTCACTAAATCTTAATTGAGAAAGAGGTATTCGCATTTCTGCAGTCCAGCCCCTATCATCTATCCTGGTCTTACCTTCCCAGATGCCGTCCCATGAATCATCGGTCCAACTATCGTTGAAATACACCTCATCCCTCATGGATCCAGCAGGATTAATCTGAAAGGAAAATCCTGATCGCTTATCATGATATGAATCTATTATGACTTCAAAAATGTCTGAATTGAGATAGGCATCCCGGCGCCCTATTCTTCCAACAACAGAATCAGGGCTAGTATCCCACATGCGTGCTCCTACGTAGATGGCGGCATCATCATAGGCAATCCACATATCAGTTTTCTGGGAAGCTTTGGCACCATTAAAGGGTTCATATTGAATAAAATCAGAATAACTGATGCCCTGGTACAAAGCCTCGTCCAGGTGACCATCAATATCAAGTGGCTCAGATATTCTCACAGATCTTATCTCACGTTCTCTATAATTGTTTGGATCGTAAGGTTCATCATAGCCCAACAAGCCTGCAATAATGCAAAAAAAGATGATAGTGAATTTCATAGTAGCCCCAATGTGTTTGTTCGGTGTCAAAAGCTTTTCAGGATCAATAATTCCGCGACCGCACAGGTGTCATGTATGTGAGATTATCTTGATCCAAACCAGTATTAATGAATGCATATTCAATTCTGTCAATGAGAATCATGAGCAATATAAAGTCAATCCATATGCCAGCTACACCCAGGAATGCTTATATACAATATATACAGGTAGATACACTAATTGTACCCACTCTCTTCTAACACAAAAAGGCATCATTTTGATTCATATCTATATGGAATTGATATACTCCCCAACTGGACCATAATTGGAAGTGGGTGGTATTAAGTGATTTTTGGAGCGATTAAGCTAGAATCTTGGGTTCACAATATTGTTGTAAATGGAACCAAACGTGTAGCTGATGCCCATTGAACCCCAATAACTATACTGAGTTTCAAGCTCCTGGGTTTGGAGTAGAATATCTTCCTGACTGGCCTCACCTTTTGGCAATGAGAGTTGATCGTGGATGAGAGAGTAGCCACCATGAAGATTATATGAAAAGCCCTTCATAATTTTCAGTGAAATTTCTCCCCTTAAATCCAAACGATTCTTTTTCAAGTCATGAAAATAGTGTGATCCTTCAATATTCAATTCGGCCGAGCCCCAGGCTTCATGCAATTCGAAATCAATTTCAAGAGCTTCCTTGAGGAGCTGTTCTTCGTTTTGATCATAGATGGTTGTCTCGTGGTAATCATTCATGTTCCAACCCAGAACATATTTAAATCGGAATTCCCGCCTGGAGGATTCCTGGTAGGGAAAGATATTGTATTCCAGGGTTGGATTCACCCATATCGCTTGATCCAGGTTTGAATAGGAAGAGATGAAAGCTCCAGCTCTAAACCCCAACGAGAAGTGATCTGAAATACTCTTCACAACCATAGAATTGAAACCGGGATTTCTTCTGATGCTGACATATTCATTTTCACCGATGGTAAAGCGTTCCTCATTGTAGGATCCACGGAGTTGGAACCTCAGCTTCCATGCTTCTGTCGTCCTGCGAGCAGTAAAACTCCAGCGTGCGTTCGTGTTACTATAGGTAGATTCTCCATCAAACCAACCATTAAGGCTAGATTCAAAAACCCAATAATCCCACTTATCCTCAGGTTGTTCCATCACCTTGTTTTTATTGAAACTTATGTTGATATCATCAGCAAGGGGGGTGTAGTTTAAAAATCTCACCGTTCCCAATTGAAGCCATTTCAGAGTTTTTGCTCTAATCTCATCATCAGACATTTCTTGATCTGTCACATAGGTTAAAGAATCGCTTAGTCCTTCAAATCGCTGGTGTCCTTCCAGAGTCATGGTGTACTTGCGACCGTTTCCACCTGTACTTTGCCTGGTAATCATGATAAAAAGATCAGCGTCATTGCGGTCAATAACGTAATTGACATAGTCTAGCTCCCTGCGGATATAGTTCATATCACATGAGCGACAATCTATATAGAGGTTGGGGGCGTCATTTTTGGTGATTCCCTGTGAAATCAGTGTGGAAGCCAACATCAAGAGGCTGAAAAGCGGAAAGATTCTGGACATTTATTTAAAGCCCCCTGTGAACGCAAAACAATAAGAATTCCCTGATCCTGTGATACACACTTTGTGAATATCACCACCAAGATTAAGCGTAGAATATGGCACAAGAGAGTTGCTGATTCTATATTCATCTCATCTTTTGACGAGATTGATTGGAATAGTATACTCAGGGATTTTTCGAAAGAATACTCCCAGCATAGCTGCGCCCATAGACGGAAAACTCTATCAAGATATCATTGAGTTCCAGCTCGAGATTCTGAAGTGCTTCTGGATTGCCAGAGTTTTTAAGTACATCTAATAATTCATTTTTCTGCGCAAAATCCCCCAATTGGTAATTAGGGTCAGATACCAACTGTTCTGGAAAATTCTTCGCTATGATTTTGTTCAGTTTCCTGGCCCGGGAATATGATTTTTTGGTAATAATTTCACGAGGTATCATATCCATATAATGAGGAACTGTACCTTTGGAGGACAAGGTTTGGAAATGCAAATATTCCATATCGTTCTCCAGATAAGCCCGTTCCAGGAGCTGCCTTTCTAAAAGCTCGATAGCCATGTGTCTGTTTGAGACCAATTGAATTGCCTCATCTTTCATCCGACTACGACCCATCATATCCATGACATTCATTACAATCATTTTAAATGTCCCTACACCGGGAAGTGCCTGGGCATGGTAGGGTTGAGTTAGATCAGCAAGATAGTGGAGTCCCCAACCCATAAAGCGCCAACCCCAGTAATCATGGCCCAGACTGAAGGCTAGCTCAGAGAGTGTCTTGTATAAGTGGATTCTATATTCTGGATAACATTTTTTTATAAATGGTGCAATCATATTGATCAATGCAGCTTCATGATAAAGCCCCATGTGAATAGGAGCCTGGGATCCGTATTCAAGTTTTGCATCTCCAAAAGGCTGGGTTCCGATTCCGTAACTCTTGCCCCATTCTGTATCATTGTTTTCATAAAGACCGATGTCCAGGCCCAGGTCAGGTTCATGGTTGGCAGAAACCAACACGCTGAGGGGATCAATTTTTTCACCAGGTGTTAACTCAACAAACACGACATTATAAAACCCACTATTCTCCTTGAGCGGAGTGACATCCTCAGGAACCAGTATGGGATGAGAACCAGCTTCTCTGCCAGGCAGCAATTGAAGGTAGGAGATTAATTTCGACTCAGGATTGATTCGAATGGCTCTGGCAAATCTTTGGCGTACTGTGTTCTCGTCATTGTTTGCCTGAAAAGTAAGGGAGTCTGGTAGAGGTGCGTAAAATTCCAAATTTTCTATGGCCCATGCCTCTTCTGCCAGAAGTGTCTCTTCAAGATGAAGCTCAGCCAATATGAGAAATTCTTCCAAACTCGTCACGACAACATCCTCAGCTGACACAATCTCCTCCATGGAAGAAAATACGGGCTCAGCGATGAGTGTGTGCATTTCCCAGGCATAGGTAGGTAAAGAGAGTAGAAAAAGAAGAATGATTGTATGCGTACGGTACAAGAAGGTCATTGTTTTAGTTCCCCTATTTGTATAAATCGTGACTAATTTTGTCATCACAAAGTAGTGTGAATTATCTGATGTGGTAATAAATTCTACTGTACTAGTAAAGGTTTAATTTCTTCAAAGACAAGCAATCATAACAATTTATAAACCATAAATATATGGATTAGCGGTGTAAACGACTCGCTTCATTTTTGAGGATTGTTGAAATCAGAGGACGGTAATATCTCCAGAAGAACTGTTGACGATCCTCCACATCATTTTTGTTATAGAAAAACTTATGGAAACGCTCGATTCCCTTAAATTTTGCAAGTGAGGAGGTGACTGGATTATCAGCAAAATCACCGGCGAAGTAATAGAAGGGATATTCACCACTGCTTTCTTTCAGCACCGCTGGAAAGATATTAGGAATGGAGTGTGCACTGAGGAGGGAATCACCCCGCGCGTTCACTTCTAGATGATAGATAGAAACGATTTGATTGTCTCTGTCCGGAGATGAAACAATATCAAACCAGAAGGGATATTGAATAGAGGGCGGGAGACCATATTGATTGGCGCCCACGGTTTGGGTTTTTATAACCGGAGCTTCCTCAAACAAATGCGTGCCATATTCAAGAATCACGATATCATCCCAGCGGACCAATACAATACCTGAATCAGTGAATGGCCAATGCGGTCCATATTTTTTGTGGTAAAGGTTAATCACCCACGGTGGTAGTTCATCATGGGCCGTGGAATCAAGAGATAAAAAATAGCGTCCTGACCAACCTGACCACTGGACTCCCAGAATGTTCTGGAGCGAATCCCGCATACTGCGCCTGGTGGGTGGCGTGAACAGTGAAAACTCACTTAATATGAGTTTCTTCTGAGCACGGAATTCTTTCAGAACTTCAAGGTCGCTCCGATTGAAGCCGCCATATAAAAGACGATTTGGCAACTCCAGGTCAACGCCATAATCATGTGTGTATACACCATAAGAATCGGTGAGATAAAGCAAGTCAGAATGATTAACCAGATCTACAACATCCAATGAATCATATGAGCGAAAATCACGAACTATAAAATCCCCACCCAAACGGGGATAAAATCCATAATAATCAGAATCTGGTCGGTAAAAATCCTGAGTGCTATCCACGATACGTTCATGGTTGAGAATCCAGTTTATTGACTGTAGCTCCATGTTTGTATCATCTGTTACAGACTTATTCACGATGACGATTTCAAGCTCATGTTTTGGAGAGAACGCCCACATCAAATACATGAGCAATGGAGCGGCAAACATAAAAATAAAGATATATCGTAAAATCACAACCTCGAGAGGTCTTGTGATAAAGCGCAGAATTCGTTCAGTATTTATCTTGATCATTTTGAACTTTCATCAGGCGCGGTGGCAAAGCCTTTACGTTCCATCTTACCCCATCCTTCGACTTTTCGGAGCGCAGATATAAATCCATGAATACGCCAGTAGATGGTGAGTTGACGATAACCAAAATTCTCAATGATTGCTAAAAAGAAGAGTTGGAAGAGATCCCTCGTCCTAGGATATCGTCGAAATGTTAGCTCCTCCAATGCTACTGAGAATAAGGACAGTGTAACACCAAAGACAAAGGCGACGACAAAAAATGCCGCCATATACGTGTATGAAATAGATCCCCAGATGACAGCAATGAGAAAAGTGATATAGCCAGGCATCTCTATAGCAGGTCCCAACATTTCCAGAAAATAGAAATATGGAAAGGCGAACATTCCTATACGCCCGTATTTTGGATTGAACAGCATCACTCTATGGCGGGAAAGCACTTCAAACAGTCCTCTCTGCCAGCGGTCACGTTGCCGTCCTAAAATTTTAGTGGATTCAGGACATTCTGTCCAGGCGACAGGATCTGGTACAAATGAAATGGTATAGGGCAGTTTCCGCTCGAGATGATAGCGGTGAAGTTTGACCACCAGTTCCATATCTTCACCAACGGTATCATGGGCATAGCCCCCAACTGCAACCACAGCAGAACGTTTAAACATCCCAAAGGCACCAGAAATGATCAAAGTGGCATTCAGGGCACTCCATCCCATGCGACCGGAGAGAAATGCTCGCAAATATTCCAGGACTTGAAACTTGGCCCAAATATTTTTTGGCAATCTAATTTTTGTGAGGGTACCACGCTGGAGTGTACAGTCATTTACGATTCTAATAATCCCACCGGCAGCAACAGTATGGGCATCTTCGAGGAAGGGTCTCACGATACGAATGAGTGCATCTCGTTCTAGAATACTATCAGCGTCCATGGCGCAAAAGAGAGGAGTGCGACAATAGTTTATTCCTACGTTCAAGGCATCTGCCTTGCCTCCGTTTTCCTTGTCGATAACCCACAGATTGGGTTGATACTCGCTACGGTAAATGCCCCTGACAGCGGCTGCATCAATATCTGCGACCTTGTATCGCGCAGCGGGTTTTAGTTCGAAGGCATTGATGAGCTGTTCCATGGTGGAATCCTTGGAACCATCATTAATGACCAGCACTTCATATTCGGGATAGTTCAAGGCTAACAGGGCACGGATTGATTCAACACATGTGGCCTCTTCATTATAAGCAGGTGCAAAAAGGGTTACAGGAGGTACACCAGCTTTTGCCATCAAAGATTGCAGGTCCACCGCCTCCATTCGTCGGGCATATGATCTCAAAGAGAAAAAAGCGAAAATCGTGGTCAATAAGTAAAAGAAATTCAGCAGGAGGAAGTAGGCCAGAACAACATAGTTGAAACTTTCCAATAAGATTTCCAACAAGCGAACAAAAATGGTCATAGGCCATTGACCTCTGTGAGGATTTGCTGGGCGATTGAAGCCCTAAAATGATCTGAAGCGGCGATTTCCTCAAGTAATTGGGTGCTTTTAATCTGATGCAGGGCTCTTGCGGCTTGCAGCGCTACCCAACTTGAGGGATCGTCAAGACCTTTTAGCATGATGGATGCATCAGATTCTAAACCAACAGAACCAAGAGCTGAAAGGGCATGGATGCGAATAATCTCCTCAGGTGATACAACAAGGTCAAGTAAGAGCGGTCTATGCCGGTGGGTACCCATATCCCTCAATATCTTTAAACAGGTTGCGCTTAGCTCTGGATCATCTCCAGCCTCCAGAACTTTCACTGCAGCATCTGGAGCCGCCAGATCTCCAATATGTCTTAAGGCTTCCGCAGCTGCAATTCGTACCCGAACTGAGGCTTCGCGGTTGAGAAGCTCCTCACGCAAGCGAGGGGCAATTGGAGGTCCCATCTCAGACAGCATAGAGGACAGAAAGTTCATGCTCCACTCATCAAAATGTGAAAGTTCTGGAAGGATGAGGTCGATATGTTCAGGATAATCTGCGTGGGCTAAAATTCTCGCTGCAGCCATCTTTACAATGGGGACATCCTCTTGCAAGGCGAGAATGATGGGATCAATAAATTCTGGAAATCCCAGGGTGGCCAGGATATTGATATTCCGGGCTCGTAGTTCCGGATATCCCCGTTTCAATTTCTTTGCAATGCTCGCTAAGTAAGGTTGAGCCAGGTCCTTGATAATCTGAAGTTCCTGCCCTCTTAATCTTGAGGCGAATCGATAAAGATATTGGACAAAAAACGATATGTCTTTCCGCTTTATAATCATACTAGGGGTTTCACCCTCATCGCTGGAAAGAATTTCCATGATTTGACCTTCCCAACTCTTTTCCAGACGGGAATACTTCTTTGATATCAGATTGTTCTTCATCCGCAGGAGTACAACACCTACGGCTATGATGACGGTAAGGACAAATAGAAATACGACGGTAAGGATCAGGATTTGCAGGGCCATTTCGAGACGAGGGAGTTTCTCAAAATAGGAAAAGAATTCGTCACCCAAACCCTTTAAAAAGGCAAGGAACTGTTTCAAATATTTTACGAATTGTTCAGAATTCAAGATGAATCCTGAGTTGAGTAAGGAGCTCAAAGGGATTGAATGGCTTTCTCAGTACAGCCTTGGCTCCCATTCGAAGCCATTTCTCTGTGAGGTCCTTGTCATCTCTGGCAGAAAGCATAACAATTTCAGGATCTCCTGGTGAGGACGAGTTTTTAAAAACTCCCAGTAATTCTTCACCACTACTATCGGGCAATTGGTAGTCTAAAATGATTCCATCAATTTTTTGATTCTGCATCAATTCGCGGGCTGTGGCACCATCCGCAGCTTCAAAAAGGGTCAAGCTATCAATTGAAGCAAGAACTGAGCTGAGGATGAGGCGGATATCCTCGTCATCATCTATGATTAATAGTGAATAGCTCATTTCAACAAGCGTCGGATTCTGGCGAGTAACTCCATGGGGCTGAATGGTTTCAGGACGTAGTCATTGGCTCCCAATTTAAGACCTCGGGAAATATCCTGTTCACTGCCCATGGATGTCAACATAATCACAGGGGTCTTTTGATTCATTGAGTCAGCCCGGGTTCTCTGGAGCAATTCAAATCCTTCCATCCCCGGCATCTTCACGTCAAAAATGGCCAGATCATACTGTGATTCTCTAGCAGCCTCAAGGGCGGCATCGCCACGATCGAAGTGATCAATTTCAAAACCATCTTTGCGTAAACGATGAAGAATAAATTCTGCCGTGAGGTCATCATCCTCGGCCAAGAGAATTCGTGTAGGCCGAATTTCAACTTCGTCACCTGAGCTCATGATGCAGTTTCTTCCACCCGCTTTTGCACGATATAGCACAGCATCTGCCTGTGAAAGAGCCTGCTCCATATCTTCACCGGGCTCTACCTGATAGACTCCGCCTGAAAAGGAAATGGAAATTGATGCCCCCGTTTTTGTAACAAGTGGAAATTGATTTAAATGGGAAAGCGCTTTGGTCAAGGCTGCTTTTCCCTCATTTTCCAGTGTAGATGGAAGCAGCACGGCAAACTCTTCACCCCCCCAACGAGCTACATAATCTGATTGACGTAATTTCTCCCGTATCTGTGTCGCCACATAGCGAAGCGCTTCATCACCAACCATATGTCCATGGTCATCGTTTATTGTTTTGAAATCATCTATGTCGAGCATGGCCAGGCAAAGGGGAGAATCTTCGCGCAGCGAAAGTTTACTTTGGGACTCATAATTCTCTGAGAAAGCTGCCCGATTGGGAAGATTTGTGAGGTGATCAAAACGAGTTTGTTTTTCCAGGCTGCGACTACGCTGAAGCGTGACGGCGACCCGGGTGGTCAACAGAGCTGGATCCAGAGGCTTTTCAAAATAATCATCGGCTCCCAGAGCAAAACATTCTGCCTTGATTTGAGGACTATTTTTGGCAGAAAGAACGAGAACTGGCAAAGAGGCTGTGCGATGATCCTCTCTCAGCTTGATTAGAAAATTTCTTCCATCAATATCAGGAAGGACTAAATCTAATATCATTATATCAAATGACTCTTTTGCCAGGATGTCCATGCCTTCCTGGGCAGTTTCGGCAGTGGTCACATCATAGCCTTGCTTTTGCAGTATGACCCCCAACATCAATCTTATCTCGTCTGAATCGTCTACAACAAGGATGCGTTCACTATCTGTTCTGGTTTCATCATATAGCTCCTGGAGGTGATCAACCAGGTGTGCCAGTGATTCAGCCAACATCATGTCACCGGAATCTTCTACTGCAGCGGAAAGTTCGCTAATTTTTGGAAATCCATAAGTTGCACCAGATCCTCGGAGGGAGTGTGCTAACCTTCTGATAGAAACGGCAGATTCTACGAAATTGAGGGTGAGCCCTTTACCTGCAGCACGCAAGGCTTCAATTCTTGAGCCCATCTTTTGCAGGTATACTTTTTGAAATTCTTCCATGCTTTATTTTTCTAGAAATATGGTTAGCATTTGGTGCCTGAGTTCTTGTTCAAAATCTTGATCCTTCCTGATAATGACGATCCCATCATTTTTTATCAAGAGTTCTTCCTGCGGACTCAAATTTTTACCAGTAATAATCATCACCCGGGGCATGGTATGACTGGTTCTGTTCTCTAAAACTTCAAGAAATTTCATCCCGTCCATTTCTGGCATTTTTAAATCCAGGAGTATCAAGTTAGGAACATAATCTTCAAGAATATCCAATGCTTCCTGTCCATTTCCAGCAGTTCTGAGTTCAAGTTGAAGATCGGAAAGGTATTCAGAGATAAGATCCCTCATGTCAGGATCATCTTCTACAAGCAACACGCAACAAGGAGCATTTTGAATATTTCTACGGATGGCCCATATCAGGTCATGTTGATTCACTGGTTTTTGCACAAAATCTGTGGCACCTGGAATTTTACCTCGATTTTCACGGGCAACGATACTCACCACCACCACTGGAATATCAGCAAATTCCTTTTTTGCTCTTAATGCTGCCAGGAAAACATCACCAGTCTCATCTGGCATCCTGAGATCCAATGTAATAAGATCAGGTTTTTGACGCTTCACCGCTTTCATGGCAGCAGCAGTAGAAACTGCTGTTTCAAGCTCACATTCTGTATCCTTCAGGTAATGTGAAAGGAGTGTCAGTGAATCTGGATCATCATCAACAAGAAGAATGCGCTTCCCTTTGAAACTACCTCCTGTGGTTGAGCCTGAAACTCGATCTGATGAACGAGTGCTTTGCCTGACTGATTCTTCAATTTGTGCCACTGGATCATCCAGGGGTATTGATATTCTGAATGTGGACCCTTTGCCAATCTCACTATCTACATCAAGGCTATATCCCATGAGTTCGCATAGTGCACGGCTAATGGCCAGACCCAATCCTGTACCGCCATATTTGCGCTGAGTACTGGAATCTACTTGTTCAAATTCATCAAAAATGTGACCGATGCGATCCTCAGGAATTCCAATTCCTGAGTCAATCACGCTAATAGAGAGAGGGCGATTTGTATGGGGATCTGTCGCTACCTTAACTGTTACTTCACCTTCCTCAGTAAACTTTATTGCATTTGAAACCAGATTCAGTAAAATCTGTTTGAGCTTGCCAGGATCGGTCTGGACTTCAAGAATTTTTTCAGGAAGTTCCTTCACAAGATTAACTGGTTTTTGAGCAACCTGACTCTCCACCTGACCAATGAGATCTTGGACTAAATCTACGATATTGAGGCTAACTATTTCCAGGTCCATACTGCCGGCTTCAACTTTGGAAAGATCCAGGATGTCATTGATCAATTCCAGAAGGTGTTTTCCATTGGCCTGAATTCTTTCCAGGTAGGTAATTTCCTTCTCATCCAACTTTGATTCAGTATTTCTCAAAATGATGTTTGAAAACCCAATTACCGAATTCAATGGGGTTCTCAGCTCGTGACTCATATTTGTCAAGAATTCGCTCTTGGTCTGGTTGGCTGCTTCGGCCACTGATTTAGCCAACCGGAGGGCTTCTTCACCACGTTTCCGCTGGGTAATATCAAGAGCAATACCCAGAAAACCTGTGATTTCCCCAGATGTGTCGCGAGTAGCGGTTACTGCTGAATCCACCGTTAACTGGCTTCCATCTTTGCGGACATAGGTCCATTCTTTCTCAGCGTAGCCACCCAACTTTGCCAGGGCTACATAGGTATCAAAACCTGCAATAGGACGGCCAAGTTCACTACTTAACTCAGTTGCCCGCTGTTTCACTTCAGACTCAAGATGAAAGATATCAGATTCTTGACCAATTATCTCATCACTACTATATCCCAGCATGCGTTCTGCACCAGGATTGAAGATGGTAATCTTGCCATCCAGATCAGTGGCGATAATCCCTACTTGAGTAGCTGAATTAAAAACACTCTTTAGTTGGAGATGAGCATTGGCTAAATCGTCGGCTGCCTTTTTCATCTCCGTAATATCTCGAAAGGTCCCCGTTAGAAAGTGACTTCCTTCTGTCCGAACCTCATTTATTCCAAGATCAAGATAGACAACGCTACCATCTTTACGTTGTCCAACAACCTCTCGTGATTCTGCTACGGTTCCATCTGTGTTGGCTTCGCGAAAACGCTTTAAATATTCATCGTGCCCCTGGGATTCGGGTGCTCCCATGAGCATCTTGATATTCTTTCCCCACACTTCCTGCAAAGAATAACCAAAAATATTTTGTGCAGCATCGTTGTAGCTTTCAATCTTGCCATAGGCATCCATAGTAATTACGCCCACTACTGCAGAACGCACAAGAGCTCTGAATCGCTCCTCACTCTGAATCAATTTCTTTGTGGCGTTGTCTTGCTCGATAACTCGACTTACCCATTGCCCCATTAAGCGCACAAAATCGTGATCTGATTCAGTAAATGGAATATCCCTGGGTGCGGAGCGTGAAAAATTTAGGGTTCCGTAGGGTTCATCATTTACGGTTATGGGTACACCAATATATGATTCTAGTTTAAAAGCTGCATAGCATGGATGAGTAGAGAATTCAGATGATTTCATTTCATCAATAGCCACAATATCCTTGGCTACCAGGGCAATGCTACAGTAAGTATCTCCCAGGTCAAAGATTTGTCCTTGAGACAGCCCAGATGATTCCGGGTAAAAATGTAATACCTTGTATTCTTCATCCAGAATTCGACTTATTATTCCCAGATCCATACCCAGATTATCAATACCGGCTTTTAGTGTGGCTTCCAATTGCTCCTCAATGGAGAGATTTGTACTGGCTGAAAGCTCATATAGAAGACGAACCCGACGTTGTTGTTCATCTAAGGATATATTTAGTTTCTGAAGATTCTCTTCAAATTCAACACGCTCTGAAACATCACGACTCACTGAAAGAATCTTGGGTTCTTCATCTTCTGAGGGTTGGTAAATTCTGGTGGAAGACTCCAACCAGATATAATGTCCTTCCTTGTGGCGAAACAAATAGGTGACTGGGACAGGATCGTTGGACTCTAATATTCGCCGGTGTTCATTTTGGATAAACTCCAACTGATCAGGGTCCACGAAGTCATATATCGAATGACCGATAAGCTCATCAGCCTCATAGCCTACAATTAAAGTCGACGCAGGGGTTACAAAACTGAAGCTCCCGTCCAATTCATGCTCAGCGAGCATATCACTTGCATTTTCTGTAAGCAGACGATAGCGGCGTTCGCTATTTTTAATTCTGAGGAGATACTTTTCTCGAGATGCCACCACAGTGGGAGCCCACAAGAGAAGGCCTACCAGGAGTAGTAACAATCCCAAGGCATAACCTGCAAAATACTTTACACCAATTTGAATGAGGGGCGTATTCAGGGAATCAGCAAGCGAACTATGGTCAAAACTATCAAAGTATTCAATGGAAGCACCGATAAACAACAGTGAGAACGCGGTGATGATGACATACCAGCCCCTTTGGACATGGAGACGAAAACGCTCACCCAAAATGACGAGGAAAACAAGGAGTGCAAGCGAGGTGAGCAGAAAGAGCAGTTCAGCCAGCATCAACATGGAGGTAAACTCCCCTTAATGGACCGTATCGATTAAGCGTGCAACCATTTCGATGAGGGCATTGAAATCAACAATAGGCTTTGTAAAATATTCATCAAAACCCTTCCCCATGTATTTCTCTCTGTCACCGACCATAGCATGGGCAGTCAGGGCAATAACAGGCAAGTGTTTTAAATTGTCATCTAAGCGCATAGATTCCAGTACGGCGACACCATCCATACGTGGGAGAGAAATATCCAGTAACACCAGCTCAACCTTTGCATCGGGCAATCCTGCCAGGGCATCTATCCCATTTTCATAACTTACAATCTCATATAGCGAACCAAGTATGGCTTCTGCCAGCATGAGATTATCAGGATTGTCCTCTACGATAGCTATGCGTCTCATAAACCTTCTAAAGCTCCTTTTAAATATTTCTGAAAAACCTTTTGGGCTGTTAATAATTCCGAGAGGAGGTCTGGCATGCTGCCTATTTGCTTTTCAATGGCAGCAGTTTCCATTAACTTTGAGATATTAGAAACTTTTTTTCCGCCAAGATTTCCCGCACTTGAGATGAGGGAATGGGCCGCATTTTTAATCTCTGAGAATGCCTGTGTATCAATGCCATGTGAAATGTTCTCCAGAAGTTGAGCTCCTCTGATCAAATACATTCCTACAAGCTCACTGGCTAACTTTGTTCCTCCCAGCTCCTGTAAGCGTCGCAGAAACAAGGGGTCAATATCATCAGAAGCCGTTGAGTTATTCAATTGATCGTTCATAGTTGCTCTTTAAAAATCATTTCTAGTATTAATCAAGTAATATACTTCAAAAAATGCTCATACATAATAATAGCATTGATCTACAGCCCATTTCAGGAGGGCTGATGATATATATAATTTCATAGTATGGACGTTAAGGTACATCCATGTACGCTGCCAGAATACTCTGTTTCTCAGCATTAGATAATTCATTCAGGGCAATGAGCTCGTGATTCCCACCTAGCAGATAGTGTCCGGTCAAATATCCCACAGCCCCTCCAACACTTATTGTAGTGATAAAATTTAAGGGGGTGTCCAGAAATGTGGCAAATCTCTCACTCAATGTCATCTCTTCAATGGAACCACGTTCCTTGAAAAAAAACCTCACTCCCAGATAACTTCCCAGCACCATGAGGCAGGGTGTGTATCTGTTGGCCCGACTGAATTCGCGAATCCCCGTGATCTCTGCCAAACTCAAATTTGTCCTGGTATAGACTCCTGGCAGAAAGGGTACATACTCCACAGAAACATTAAATTCTGAGACACTCACTACCTGGCAATCTTGGAGGGTTTTGTTGTTACCATAATAAATGGTAAGTGATTGAGCTAAAAGTCTTGATGGACCAGCGAGACCCAAGACAAATGTCAGCATAATGGCAATGGATGATGTTCTATACACGATAGACCCCCTATTTGCCTGAGCATAAATCGCTCAACGCATATAAAAATATCTATTCCTTAATCAGTGGATCCTCAAAACCCAGCCAAATATTAAAGTACTTGGACTGCTCCGGCGTCATCTCCTTCATGATCCTCAATTGATGGGTTACCTCTTCCTCTTTGTAACTAATTGTATCAAAAAGGGTAACATCCATTGTATCCCTCTCCACTTCAAAGGTGACCTGCATTCCTTCAGGTAGAGGATTACCAAAATCGTCAAAGTAAGTATCTAAGTAAATGCTTCGCTCTACTTTATCGCCAGCTTTGAAGCCAATCTCATCTTTCTTGCTGATCTTTTTAATGGTGCGTTTTCCACCTAAGGCGATATTGGTATATTTACCTCCATTATCACGTATGGGATGACGAGGCAACGATACTGTAGTATCTGTTTCATATATGACTCCTACATGCTGGAGAATCTCGGCGTAGGGCAAAGCTTCACGACCCTCAATATATTTTGTGAAAAAGTCTCTTAGATCAGGATGCACTTTGTCTGTGAATAGGTCGAAAACCATGTCTTCATCCATTGGGTTGGTTGGTCCATAATCGTTGATGAGTTCATACATCACATCAATGAGACGTTTCTGACCTTCTGTGAGGCGGATAATTTCTATATCCAGCAGCAATCCAAGTACAGCACCACGTTGATAAACCTGATTATAGTTTTTCTTGTAAGGTTTTTCCAGTACACCAGAGGACATCTCGGTAAAGCTCATTTTTTCGTGGGGGAAACTCTCTCCGTTTCGAATTTTTCTCTGGAGACGATTTACAACGAAATCCTTGGGAGTGAGCATGCCACCATTCGCCTGAATGATCAGTGACATATACTCTGTAACCCCTTCATACAACCACAAATGTTTAGACAGAACAGGCTCAGTGTAGTCCCAATTGTGGATATGCTGGGTCCTGAGATTGAGGGGAGTTAAAATATGCATAAACTCATGGATGGCGATATCTTCAATAATCTCAGATATGCCCTCGGTATAGCCTGGTCCCGGATCAGGGAGGTAATAAAATGATGATTTATTGTGCTCCAGAGCACCACCTACGGGCAGGCCATTTCGAATAACATATATGAGACCTTTTAGTATGAGAAATCTCTGATTATCCAGGATTTTTCCCAAGCCATATTCATCTGCGTAATAAATAAGATAGGCGTATTCCTCAGCGGGGAGGGTGTCAATATATGATCCAATGGCTGCCATGGAGGCATCAAGAGATTTTGTAATATCTGCTGCCCGTTCTGTATCGTCAGTTTCATGGGCAAAACCAACCATAACCTCAGTACTGTGGATATTGAAGCTTGACGTATCAGGTTTCCCAAAGAGAATGGGGCTATCAATGAGTTCATGATAGTCCAGGGCTGATATGGACACCTCTCCAACTGATTTAGAATTCTGTTTCAGGACAGTCATGGCATAGAGATGTTCTGGATAAAGGTATAGCATATCTACAGCTTTTTCTTCCTGACCTGCAAAATATCCAAATACACCACCGGCATTGATGGCAAACACCCGATCTTCAATAATGCCAGTACCGGCCATGGGCCAAATAGTTCTGGGATTCTTGCTGTCCCAGGTGGCCCTCACCCAATATTTGATGGATTTGATGTTATTAGCCGGAGTGACAATGAAGGTGTTCTTACCCTTTTTTTTCACCCGGAGTGCTTGCCCCTCTTGATCAAAGGCAGCCAGTTTATGAATGAATTTACCATAATTAGCTTCAGCATAGGTCCCTGGAATCATCCATGGAAAGTGGTAAACCAGTGTATCCTGACCAAAATCTTCACAAAACAATTCGACTTGGAAGCGGTTCTTCTCAATGGTGTTTAAATCAATGCGATAATCATACCTTGGACCACCTTCAGAGGCTGAGGAAACTGAGAATATCAGCAGGAAAAGAATTACTGATAAAAGACCTGCTCTGGGTGTTGTTGTTTTAGCTGTCGCATTCATGATTTATTACCTTTTTTAGAAAACCGAAACACATCATACAATCAAGGATATTATTTAGGGTATTTGACTTACAATGCAAAGCATCTTTTAAAATGCATCGGACTAAAATAAACAGTTCGCTAAGTATTCAAGGGAAGTATTTTTAGCTCGCTGGATCGGTATATTTCCCCATCAATCAATTACAGTTCAGCACGATTACCTATTTTTATCATGTATTGCATGGTTTATTATGGGAGTGCCATATAAGAAAAAACAGGAATACTAAACAATGACTGAAAAAACAGATATCGAGAGTCCAATCGAAATAAATCGAGGTAACCAGCAGGACATCATCCATACCCTGCGAACCGCGCAGCAGCACCAGGTCACTTTGAGTATGATCGCTGATCAAAAGGCTAATATCATCATCGGGTTTGCCTTGATTTTCTTTTCAGTTATTCAGTCACAGATATTTTCCGCGGAATTCCTAGATGCTATCTACTTTTTTCCCATAAGTGCCCTTGCCCTGACCGTGTTTATATCTTTTTTTCTGGCAATCATGGTAGTTTTGCCACGTTTTAAGCGTGGGCACGTCTATACCCAACCCTCCCAAATGCCCAATCCCTTGTTTTTTGGATTTTTTGCCTCCTTCACTCAGGCAGAGTATACAGACTATATGATGGATACTGTTAACAGTAACGAAGCAGCCCGTCGTTTGATGGTACAGGATCTGTATCAAATTGGCGTGGTCCTACAAAAGAAGTATGAACTTCTCAGATTCAGCTACTTGTCACTGGCCATTGGGGCCATTCTTTCAACAGTTGTTTTGGCCATCAAACTGTTTTTTGTTTGATCATATCAGATTGTTCCTGATCCAACGTCATCTCTGAAGGATAATATCTACAGATCCACGTCTCGAACCAGTTCCCTATAGCCATTTGGCTGCTGTAATCCTCCGATCCTGCAATACCTAAACTTCCATAATTTGGCTATGCTCATAGGGGATTTTCTGATTCAATATCAGGTATCCCCTTATGTCTATAATCATCTCTAGCTGTAATATGGTTCAAGCAAAAAATGCAGAAGGAGTTATGGATATGAGTACCAGGACAAAACAATATTTTAGTGGGTTTTCAAACGTGGGAGCAGGATTTTCAAGAATGGTGGATGGTTTTTCTCTGGTTGAATTAGTGATAGTCATTGTCATTGTCGGTCTTTCATCTGCAATAGCAGTTCCTATAGTTTCCATAAACGATACGAAGGCGAAATTGAGTGAGGCTGATGCAGCCATGACCAGTCTTCGAACACAATTGCGTATTTATGAGGAAAAAAATGGTGAATATCCTATAGAAGCTTCCGCAATAAATGTTATTGGGGCAGACTGGAATAATTTTAGCACCAATGCACTGAATGGAAAATATTTTGCGGATGGTTCCTACACCTACGAAAGTCTGGATGGAATGAACTTTACCTTAAGCTGTGCTGGTGGGTCAGTTCTCGATTCAGAACGTACACTAAACCAATCTGGAGTCTTCAACGGTGGCAACTAGTCAGACCACAACACATGCAGCGGAGTATCAATAATCACGGTTATACCCTCGTTGAAGTCATGATCGCTGCAACGCTCCTGGCGATCATTGTTTTGGGAACTTCACAATACTTTGTCCTCAGTCGCTGGGAAATCGAAAAGGGTATCAGATCTCAACTGGCCTGGGCCAATATGGCCTCCCGCATGGAAAAAGCGATTGACCTCGGTTTTATTTCTCTTCAAGATAGTCTTTCAGAATCATCGGTATCTCTGACCCTTAGTGGGATCCAGGGATACCGATCTACAATTGTTACAGCTATTGATGATAGTTCAGATGGTTTGGCCCCAGCAGATACCACCATTCCAGATATGATGAGAGTGGTTATAAATTTTGCCTGGTTTTCTCCAGAAAACATCAGTGACAGTCTGGTCTGTGTTTTTTCCAATGAAAGAACCTGGACATACTGATTGCCAAATTGATTAAAACCTCGTGAATTAAGTCATATGGAATTTTACTCACAGGTAGATCCCATCTAAAAATAGGGAAACAATTTTCTCCCTTATCAATGCCCATTCAATCCAGCCCCCAGCCCCCAGCCCCATTTATCCAAAAACCAAACACTAATCCTTTGCAAAGAATGTTTTCGCCATTTCAATCTCCCTTGCATGAATTGGTGGAATTCCACCACTATCATTAGATATATTTAACAAACGGGGGATTTCCCCCTTCTTCATCATTGGGAATTAACAAATTATGGTGGATACCCACCGTTATTTTAAATATATCCCAAAAATCGGGGGAAATCCCCCATCAATATCAGGAATCCCCTCATATCTGAGAATCTCTCCGTGCGTAACATAGTGCAAGACGCAACCGCATAAGGAGAGTGCATCATGTTAGTAGCAGTATTAATGGTTTTCGTAATTTTCTCATTCACAGGTGTGGCTGTATTGAATGTATCATATCTTTCAAGCTCTCTTTCAGCCGAGACTGCAAACAATATCAAATTACAATATGCCATGGAATCTTCAATCAACGAATCCTTATGGCGTATCAACAATGGTCCCGATAGTCTTATTAACATAAATACTGATGGCATTACAACTGAATTTGATCCAGTACTGAACATCCTCTGTGTAAAAGTTGATAAATTTCAAATGGAATCTGAAATACTCCTGAATCTATCGGAAGATACTCATTTCGATCGAGCCCTTGCCTCTGATGAAACCATCGAAACCAACGGAACAGAAACGGATATGGATGAAGAAAATCGCAGCCGTAACTTCACCTTTATGCCTGAAGTTGATCTAGACTACTTTACTGATAATGCTGTCGCTGTCCATAGTAACTGGTTTAAAAGTTGGAATGGAGACAGTGAACATGAAGATGATGAGGCTTTTGCAGAAGGGATCCATATTTTTACTGGTTCATTTATAGAGTTAAGAGATATGGAACTGACGAATTGCACTCTGGTATTCACTGGACGATTCGTGATCTTCTCAAATAGCAATCACATCAACGCGCCAGTGCCAGCTGACAGTGCTGATGCGCTACCAGCCCTCGTTTTTACTAATCCCAGTAACTATTTTTTAGTGTCTGCTGAGGGTTCTCAGAATGAAAAAGAAGATGTTATCAATGGAGCCATCTATACTGCTGGGACTATTATTTTGAAAAAAGGCGAGCTGAGCGGACCCATTGTGGGAAAAACCATTTCCTTAGAAGATGGTGCAAGCTATTCAAATGATATCAAGTTCAGAGATACAGAGCACCCCTGGTTTTATCGTTGGACTGCTGGTTTCAAACAAAAGAACCATTATGACTGGCCCAAGCAGATCGGTCGCTGGAGAACGACTAAGTGGGGCAAAAAACATATCGAAGTCTAAGCCACTTCACATATTTGCATAGTAAAAAGATCCTCCTACCAGGGGGATTTTTTTTGTTCAACAATCACTCAAATCAATTTCTTCTGATGATTATCCCCCTAAAAAAGAGGATTTATAGGAAAAGTGAAAAAAGGTATCTCCTCTCCTTCTTTTAGGAATCCCCTCATATCAAAAAAGTAGCTCCTGCGTAACATAGTCCAAGCAGCAACCGCAAAAGGAGTTTGCACCATGTTAGTAGCCGTCCTCATGATATTCGTAGTCTTTTCCTTTACCGGTGTTGCAGTGCTCAATGTAGCGTACGTTTCAACTGCCAGCTCAGCTGAGACTGTTAACAATATCAAATTACAGTACGCTATGGAATCTTCAATCAACGAATCCTTATGGCGTATCAATAATGGTCCTGATAGTCTCATCAATGTTGAAGCCAATGGAATAGCTACCGAGTTCAATCCTCTTTTGAATGTGCTAAGTGTAAAGGTTGAAAAATTCAATATGGAATCAGAAATTTTATTAGATCTGTCTGAGGATACTCACTTTGATAGAGCACTTGCTTCAGATGAAGCCATCAACGCCAATGGTTATGATTCAGGAGTTGATGAAGAGAACCGCAGCCGTTTCTTTACCTTTTTACCTGAAGTAGATCTGGATTATTTCATGGACAGTGCAGTTGCTATTCATAGTGAGAGTTTTCATACATGGGATGGCGGTGGTAAACATAGAGACGACGATGACTTTGAAGATGGTATTCATGTTTTCACCGGTTCTTTTATTGAGTTCAAAAAAATGCATCTTTACAATCACACACTGGTCTTCACAGGTCGGTATATATTCTTTAATGAGGACAATCATATTTCTGCTCCCGTCCCACAGGACACTTTATATGCATTGCCAGCACTAGTATTCAGCAATCCAGATAACTATTTCGAAATTGAAGCCGAAGGTAAACACTACAGAAAAGAAGATATTATCCTTGGGGCTATCTACACTGCCGGTACCATTATTTTGAAGAAGGGTGAGATCAGTGGACCTATTGTTGGAAACACCATATCAATGGAACACGGTGAACAATACGAAAACTTTATCGACTTCAAGGATACAGAATACCCTCAGTACTATCGCTGGCACAAAGGCTTCAAGGGTAAGAAACATTATGATTGGCCCAAGCAGATAGGTCGCTGGAAAACCAAGTCCTGGAAGAAAAAGCATCATAACGCCTAATTTTCCTGACAGACTGTATAAGAAAATCCTCCTTTGAAGGGGGATTTTTTTTGGTTCAAAAAGAACTACCTGGCAACCAGGACATCAAAGAAGGGCAATCTCCCACCCATATCAGGTATCCCCTCATATCTAAAAACTACTCATTAGCTAAAATAGTCCCAGGCCAGAATGTATGAGGAGAATACAACATGCTCGTCGCTGTACTAATACTTTTCATAGTTTTTTCATTTACAAGTGTAGCTGACTTGAGTGTTTCCCTTGCATCAAATTCTGGTTCCATGGAATCTGCGCGAAATATCAAGCAACAGTATGAAATGGAATCCAGCATAAATGAAGCCTTGTGGCGCATCAATTCAGGTGCAGATGAGCTTGTCAATCTGAAAGCTGACGGGGTGACCATAGCCTGGGATTCTGAAAAATATCTTCTCTCTATCGGTACTGAGAATCGTCAGAGAGAATCGGAAATCCAGCTGGATCTAACCGAGAGCACTCCATTTTCAAGCGCCATAGCCTCAAGGACACCCATCCAGACAAACGGCTATTTTGCCGATGTTGAAGAAGAGCATCCGGTTCAACAGGTTGACCTGATTCCCACAGTTGACCCGGCATACTTTATAATAAATCGAGCCTTTATACATCACGGCGATCAAACCACCTGGTCAAAAAAAGACCTTCAGATCGAAGGAATCCATATATTTCTCGGTAACAGCGTGGAAATCAGCGGTCTAGACCTGGAAAACAGCACCCTTCTCTTTCTGGGAGATGATATAACTTTTAGAGGGAGCAACACCATTAAGGCACCTGCACCTGTCGACTCTTTACCTGCAGTACCTGCAGTGGTGTTTATGAATCCGCATACAAAATTCACCCTCAGGTATGGGACTCATGTCGAGGGGGCTGTTTTCTGTGCTGGTCATCTGGACATTGAAAATGCTGCACTCACAGGTCCAGTCCTGGCCAACTCCGTTACCCTCACAGGTAATGTGGATTTCAGAGATGACCTTCATTCCGACTATTACAGGTGGAATATGGGCTTTGGCAACCAGCATGACTATGATTGGCCAAAGCATGTGGGTCGCTGGAGATCAGTTAAATGGAATAAGCCGATATCCTAAATAACTGCTCAAATAGAATTCAAAGCTAACTACAATCTTTTCCAATAAGTATTAATTGATTTGATAGCCCAGGTTGGAACTATTTACATGATAGGTTGAAAACCAATCCATCATCGCAAGAATTGCAGGCAAACCAGCGGTTGCATGGTTCGCATCAGGGATACCCACCAACTCAACCACACCGGCTCCATTTTCGCTAAGATTCGCAACTGTAGCCTCGGCAATCGTATAGGGTACGGTTGAATCTGCCATCCCATGGTAAAAACGGGTTGGCGTGACCGGTTCCCAATCCAGGAGGTTGTTTTCCTCAAAAACAGAGGAGTATTCAATCTCGGTTCCATTATTAAAGCTCTCAAGAAAATCAGAACTTATCATTTCTGAGATCGATTGAGGTAATTGGTTGTTGATCTCAAAAAAATCATATTCACCGTTATAAAAATCAGCTATCTGCAGATCATAAGGTGAATCAAACACCACCGATAGATTGTCCAACCCATATATCTCTTCATAGGCAACAAACATAAACCCGATATATGCTGGCCAATCGTAGCTATCATTCCTCATTATTAGTCTGGCCGTACCACTCAAATCATAGGGTCCCGCCATAGGAGCAATTGCTGTAAGAGAAAACTCATCACTCAAATCTGATTCAATTTTCCTCTGTGTCGCTAACGTGGCATAGCCACCTTCAGAATATCCAGTTAAATAGAGTTGGTCCTGCAACTCTATACCTTGATCAAGACAATAAACCTTTGCCGCCCTGATCAGATCAATGACGGAGTTTGCCAGAGATTCAGCATGCATGTAGGGGTGTATATCATAGGATTCACCGAAGCCTGCATAGTCGGGGACGAGGGTGATATATCCCTGTGAGGCTGTATATAGAGCCGTCATTCCTGCAGATGAATTCAGTGGGTTCTCTGAAGCGACTGCCGTTCGCTTGGTAACAGTACCATGTTGGATACTAAGGAGAGGGTGCGATTCATTGTCAACAGGATAGATGAGGGCTCCAGATAACTCTATGAGCTCCTGGTTGTGATCTGGTGACATGTAGGTGATTTTTTTAGCCAGAATCGAGTATGGAATTGATCCAATTTCAGCAAGACCCATATTTTGTAATACCTGAGAAGCTTCCTCAGGGCTGTACTCGTGAATATGAGTAACGTTGACAATATCTCCTGCAAATCTCTCAAGGGGCTTTGAGTCAGGTTCATCGCAGGCAATGAAAATGATGGTGAAAATGAATGCCGTAAAAATCCTGATTGGTTCAAGGTGTTTCATATCTCTCCCTCCTTCAGATTGATGCGGCGAAGCGAGAAAATATACAATTCTCCGTTTCACGGAGATCCATGCTATTCTTTTAGTGGAGGTTTATCAGGTTGAGTGGCGCTTTTGCTGTAAAAAGTATGAGAAGAGGGGTTGTCTCAGGAAGGTTGAGTTCCTATTTCAGGTAAAGCATCTTGATTGAGCCTTTATGCACGCCTGCTTCCACTCTCAGGAAGTAAAGACCTGTTGATACTGATTCTCCAGCAACATTCCTACCGTCCCAGATCTGGTTGTGCCATCCTGCAGCTTTTACCCCCGAAAACAAGGTGGCTACTTCCCTACCCTGTAGATCATAAACCACCAACGAAACCTCAGTTTGGGCAGCCAAACCATAGCGAATACTTGTAGTGGGGTTAAATGGATTCGGGTAGTTTTGGGATAAAGAAAAATGCTCAGGAAGCAAGGACGCTGCTGGGTTGAGTGCCACTGGATCAGCGGTTCCCGGTGAACCATGAATCATGCTGGATGCCGCCCAGTTTGCCGCATCATTAACGTCTTCATTCTCAGCTGCCCCCGTCCAGGTCAATGAGGGTCCATCGCCATCTGGTGTTTCAGGCCAGGGTGATGTATCATCATATCTTAAATTGATTAGCGTATCTGCATTTGTGGTTTCAAGCACCACCCTTTCACCAGAGTTATCCAACTGCAGATTGAATTCATCAAAGGCTGACATGCTGTAACGTTCCTCAAATAAAGCTGCGTTGGAGGCCAGGACAAGATAGTCCTCACTCTCCAGGGTCGTCCCAACTGGAAAGGTATACTCGATACCATTGGTAAAAGTAAGTAACGATAAATCGAGAGGATAAGGACCTGGGTTGTAGAATTCCAGGAATTCATAATACTTACCACTGGTCGCTCCCTCATCCAGGGGATGGTAATGAATTTCAGTGATGCGCAGTGGACTTAAATCGCCACCATGGTGTATGGTAAGTTCATGGAGAGCGCTCCAGTCACCACCACTATACAGGCGAGCCATTAATATTGATGTGGCATCAATATTGATCAACTCGTGGTTTACTGCAGCCTGGGCAGAGGCTGAGAAACCACCGCCGACATTCCGTGGGTCACTACCATCCAGGGTGTATACAATTGACCCAGAACTTCCCTCAGACAGCTCCAGCTCGATACTGATTTCACCTTGAATCTGTATTATACTTTCCGCTATTGCAGACCCATCAGTCTTAAAGAGCGGAGGGTCAAAACCAGGATATAGTTCAGCTATCTCAAACTGATCCAGAACTATGGCACCACGAACTGGGAAAAAGTCATTGATGATTTGATTGATGGCAGGTTCCCAGGCATTGAATTTTGAACGCTGGAGATCACCCCAACGCATGGATTCTCCAATGATGGCCAATTCGATATCCTCAGCACTTCGACTGAATATCTCAGCCAGAGTTCCAGGTTGCAAGACACCGTCATTATAAAAATGTTTGTAAACCCGGTCTGCAAACCTGATTCGATATTCGAGACTCTCGGAAAGTCTGGCATGCAGCCATTGGGGGTGAAATGTTTCAAATCTATCCACAGACATACTAATATTAACCCTATCCTCATTTACACCAACTCCTGGTGAGTGAGGATTTACCAACAGGGTATGCTCAGAATCGTGGGCTAGAAAAATAAAGCCGTCATTGGAAGTCCGATCATAGATGGCATAGAAGTTATTAGGACTCATGTTGCCTCTAAACTTGCTTACAGGTCCGTCAAAATTTCCAGTATAAAAAATGATGATCATATAATCTATGAGGTTGTCAATATCCACCAGTCGCGTCCCGGCTGCATCTGGTGAGCCATCAGGCAGGCGACCTTCCAGGGCGAAATAATTTTCAACTGGTGCAAAGCCTGCTTCGCTGGCATTCCAAACGGCTTCCCAGGCGTCTAAATTGCCATCTGTAGCCTCAATCTCATACAGGTTCCAGTCTTCCCCAACATCTACCTTGACCACATCATAATCATCATCATCTCCGCCCAAATAGCTCTCGGCAAATCTGGCTTCTGGACGTTCCTGAGATTGGAAAAGACCCCAATACATCCCATTCAAATAGAGGTGATAGTAGCGACTTCGGGTGTAGGGATTGTGCATTTCTGCCTGTAAATCTCTTGAGAACACATCACGATTCATGGTGTTTTCATGGATGAACCCGTTGCTCCAGGCATAATTTTGACTGGTACGTAAATCAAGTTTCCTGAATTCATCAACACCTTCGTCGCCAAACAGTGGAAAAACGAGTCTATCCTCGCCATAGTCTTCTCTAAAAAACAGCCGAAATGCATGTTTGGGAAAATAGTGATGTCGGCTCCAGCCCCCGCGTATGCGAAAACCAGCGTTTATCTGAAAACCGGGGCTTCCATCTGGATTTAGTAACTCTACTGAAACTGGCCGTTCCCACTCCCTGCCATGAAATTCTGGATTGACATAAATTCCCACGGTCTCATCAAAGAGATTATCCAGATCGGTGACCAATGATATGCTGGGAATATCCAACAATGCATCATCAATCAGTTCACTATAGAGAACATCATTTACCACCTCCTGATTAACAGTGTAATCCAGGATCTGGTTGTTGGGGTGCCCGTTTGGCCAGTCGCCACCAGGATATGATTGGGTTCTTACTTCTTCGATAAAGAGATATGTTTTGGTGGCAACCCAGGATTGTTGAACACTGCCATCAAACACGACTGCCCGTACAAGCACACCAGGTGTATTCCCCCGGCCACTGCTGACATCCTGGGGATCTATATTGATCTGGACAGGGGCACTCGCAACTTGAGTTGAGGAACTGAGCAAGGGATCGGATCCATCCAGGGTATACCATATATCTGCATCCTCCAATGCCGTGGTCAAATCGAGATAGAAGTTATCGGTGTGAAACGACGTTTCTGTTGAGAAACTGACATGGTAATCATATTCCGGGAAATTGACAGATACATCAACCTTCTCCGATGTACCAATCAAACCCTCATTATCCCTAGCTGTGGCAATGAGGTCATATTTGCCTATTTCAGGTTGTTCCCATAATAGTTCGTAGGGGGCAATGGCATCTTCGCCAATTTTTTCATTGTCAGCATAAAATTCAACCAGCCCAACAGTTCCATCTGAATCAGACGCCAGCACAGTTATCTGGATATCATCACCCAGAACAAAGTCAGTGTTGTCAGGGGGAGAAGTTATTTCTACCTGAGGAGCTTGTTGGGCAAAAAGTTGCGTGGAGAGGAGCAGCAAAATGAGCAAATATGCATTCAGCAACCTAGCACTTGTTGAAAACAATGAGTTCAATTTCTCCTCCCGTCATCTTTGACAGCGGAAATTAAGATATGACACGACCTGTCCAAAGGGGGTTCACTTAAAACCAGCTATTTATTTTGAGGAAGATTAGCGGAGCAGGACGTTTTTCTGGGTTGCCATGAATTCTGGAGTAGCCACGGTGATGATGTATACTCCGCTTGATGCAGGAGCACCTGAATCGTCCAAACCGTTCCACATGAAGGAAGCCTTACCCTCTGATTGATTCAGAATCGATTTTGACCAGACTTGTTGACCTGTAGAATTATAGACTCGTATCTGCAGATCTGCTGGTACCCACAATTCAGTTTGAATCGTCAGCGTGGGATTAAAGGGGTTGGGATAGGTATTTATCAATAGTTCAGGAATGACTTCAGCTGGAATCGGATCTGCAATGGAAGTGGGATAAAAGGGTGTTCCAAAGGTCCAATCCACACCAGAGATTCTGATATCATGTCCATTACCGCTCATGTCATGGAGACTGTCGCCCCCGCCCTCGTTCATGGGCCAATACAACTGTAAACCTGTTTCATCTCCATTAAGCATAGAGTTCATGTTATGAAATATTTCGCCAGGAGAACGAACATCATTCCAAATCCGCACCTCATCAATCACACCCATAAAATTCATCATTCCCTGAGGGAGTGAACCAAGCTCGAATCCCTCTGATGAATTGTTACGAATTGGACCTGAGGGAGGCACGATATATGATATTTCCTGCTCTATACCATTTATATGTATCCTCGCCTCGCTTGTAGCTGAACTGTAGGAAACAGCCAGGTGTGTCCATACATCCAACACGATTGACCCGACTGGTGAAAAACTATGACTTACCCCATCGTTATGTCGGAGTTGAAAAATTAAACTTCTATCACTTGCTGAGGGATGATCCTGGATAATGAATATCCAGATGCTTGGTTTATAAAGAATGGTTCCAATATAATTTGGTCCGCCACCCCATCCATTGGGTTTGATCCAGGCTTCAAGAGTCAGGGATTCAGAAAAACTGAGTTGAGGTGATGGTGGAACGTTTGTCTCATTCAGCACCAGGCTAAATTCAAGCGCACTCTCCCCTTCACGAAAATGCCCGAGGGTTTGATCCCAGCTACCGTTGAGTTTCAGTTCCTCAGAACCTTGGTTTGAACTACTAAATGCAAATGAACCCATGCAAATTATAGCGACAAGGGCAATCATCCACCTCTGAGAAAAACCAGCCCTGTTATAGTCTCGTCTGGTCACGGAATTCAGCTCCCCATTCATCTAAGGTCCAGATTGGATCGCTTCAATAAGGATGATAATATCCATGATATCCACCTGTGCATCTTCAGAAAGGTCAAATCGTTCAAATTGCTCCTCAGACATCTCTTCGATCTGAACAGCAAAGTCCATCAAGCTGATAACATCGGTTATGTTGAGCTGATAATCCTGATTTATATCGCCCCAGGGCAACTCACCTGGTGCAATATCCATGGATACCATGATATTGCCTCTGGGATAATTGGGTGCGCTGGTTTCGATATACATGGGAATCTCGTAATGACCATGAATCTGACCTATGGAGGAAGCGTTTAATAAAAAAGCTGTACTTTCGCCAGGATCCACCCGTCCATGCCAATTAGAAGCAGAAAACCATTCCATCGGTCTCAGGATGGCTATTGCGGTCCCAGATTCCAGTGGCGTTGTTTCGTTATGGTGAATGGTTAATCCAATATTCCTTTCAGCATTTTGCATCCCAATGGTTCCAGATGTGGTTGAGGCATCCATGGATTGATATTGGAAGATGATCATGCCAACTTTGTGCAGGACAACCTGAAAAGTATAGTATTGTGAGGTACCCCATTTGGGGAAATTCTTCCAGGTGATAATGCACTCATCCTGGTCATTGGTCCAATAATAAATACTACCATTGGGATCCTGATCGTTATTCAAGTCATCCCACCAGGGAGCAATCATGGCTGGGGGACTCATTGGGTTGGGCAAAGCTGTGTTTAACCAGGGAGAAAATGAGCTCTCAAAGCTGATGGTCCCATTGCTGCCAATATACATTTCCCCATAATTATGCTCATAAAATGGGAATTCAAATCCTAAGGATATTGGACCGATACTACTATCATCGGGATCACCAACCCACTCAACAAGGTTCCCTTGTGTTTCAATATCATACCATGTATAGATGGGTCCATCCTGATCTACATCTCGTCTCCACTGGTAGCCAAAGGCATCCTCTCCTTCGCGGATTCCAGATGAAACTGGTGGAGCATCAGGGGTTTCCTTGGTAATGTTTGAATCGAAAACTGCCGGAGGAGCTTGAGGCATTCGATTGGATTCCACATCAAGACTGATGGCATAGGCGACAGGAGCTTCACCTGTGTTGATAATCATGATTGAATCACTTGATGTGCTCCAGGGATTCAGCTGAAAATGAATATTAGTGGTGTTCAAGGAGACACTTGCATCTTGGAAAACTGTCCCTTTGTCGGTGGAGAAAAGGATTGCGGTATTATTTCTCAGGAAGGCCACGCTGGGATCATTTACATTGTTGTAGGAAGCCAGAAGCCCGCTTCTGCTATCAGGAGATTCTATGCCAATGGTGGCAAAATTTGCCAGAATATCGGTGTTTTGATAAAGATTATACTGAAACTTGATATCATTGTCACTTGATTCTGTGGGGTACATATCCGTATTAAAAATAATGAGCTCAAAGCTGAGCAGATCATGCTGGTATATATGGCTCACGTTGCTCCACTCAATAATAAATTGACCCGCATCTCCTGCGGTATGCTGGTAAATTTGTCCAAACTCGGTGACCAGATCATCCCAGAATGGAGCTAACATGCCAGGGGGACCAATGGTGGAAGGAATGATGCGATTGTGAAAGTTGAAGACATCATGCTCACCAAATGCAGCCCAGCCATTGCTACAGACCGTAATATTTGTGAATATCTCTCCATAATATGTGACGGGGAAAGGGAGATTGATAACTGCCGAGGCATCATTTTCTTCATGCGTATCAGTGATGCCAATCAAAGTGCCTGATCCACCCAAGGTTGGATCAATTTCAACCCATTCATAGGACTGGGCTTTGGAGAAGCTCAGGTCAAATTCATCAAACATACGATAACCATGATCATCAGCCTGTGAAGGACCAAAGCGAGTTACATCTCCAATCTGAACATTCACCTCGATAGTGTCCGTCCCATTAGGGGTTGTGCATTCAAAGCCGACGTTAATACGTTCTCCTGGAAAAATTTGATCGCTAAAGACAACCTGGAGGGCATTTTCTGTTTCATCAGTAGCATCAATATCAATTTCTGGACATGTCAAGGGATCACCAGAAAAGGTTAACAGGTCATGGGCAATTGGGGAAAGGGTCATGGGACCAGAGATGGCTCCCCCTCGGTTTATCATTTCAATTTGAAACTGAGCCGAATCGCCGGCAAGTACATTGCCGCTGAGTAAGATAAAATCTTGAATATCTAATTGGGGGGCTTGCACTGAGATATGCTTTTGCCAGGTCCAGATCTCACCGTCCCCTTCAACCTCAAGATCAATAATGGTCGTCGTACCATGGGGTATGCCCGCATCAGCGGTGAGGTTAACCGTGATGGGATCCAGAACGCTATTCGCTGGTACTGACTCAACAATAATTTGGGAGGTCACATCAACACCTGAGACCTGAGAGGAAAATGAGAACTCCACATTGGTCATGGCTTCGCCGTGGTTATAGAACTCCAGGTTCATTGGTGCCGTATGTCCCGCACCAGGGAGGGCATCAGGATCAAGGGTCCACCCTTGGAGTGTCAATCTCTGAGTACTTTCAACAATGGGGATGGCAGCCAAATAGGGGTAGAGATTCTTCCCCGTAACTGTTACCAGAAGTTCATCGCTCCCTCCAGCACTGAACGGCAGGCTGATCATCCCATTGGCATCGGAATATGCTCCAATGGCATTGTCATCATTAAAGAGGGAGACATAAGCTTCGCTGATGGGAGAACCATCATCGCTATGGACAGTAATCCCTATTGAATTCTGCGCGGAGCTGAGCGTATCCGCATGAACCACATTCAGTAACTGTGGGACTGCTGTCCACATTTGCATCCCTGGATCACCCAATAGATTGTAGACATGATGATAGAATTCGGCGGTTTGCTCGAAGGGAAAGTAAGTGTTTTGATGATAGTTGCGCCAGAGTTCATATTTGCCAGCCCAGAGCGCTTCACCCAGAACCTGAACGTCAGAATCAAAAATAGCTGAATAGATACCTATATCTATAACATTGTTAAATTGAGTATGCGTATACAACTCACTGGGACCAAAGAAGGCCACAGCTCCTCGGGGGACATTTGCGGTTCCAATGCGAGTCCAAACTTCTCCAAAGCAGGGATCCTCACCAGCGGCAAAATTGCCACCGCCACAAACCACCGAGGTAATTATAGGTGTCTTACCACCATTATTAATTGATCCATATATATCGCCAATTGAAAAATCTGGACCTGCCCAAGCTGTATAGAATCCATATCCCCGATAATTAACAAAACCCACACCCTGGTTAATGGGGGTGGAAATAGCACTTGGAGATGATACTTCGGGGTGATAGGCAGTATAGACCTCATCATAGCCATTTTCTATGAGCTTATCAGCCACCCATTCTTTGGTTGCCTGTGTAGAGGCTGCTCCCAAAGTAGTGGAAATCATGAGGGCACTTTCAAACCAGGCTGTTTCATCTATAGGGGGAGTGACCTCATACCGAACGATTTTAGAAGTGAAAGTAATCAACTCAGAGATGGTATCTATGGACAGTCGACCCACCATGAGTTCAGGAAAAGTATCATCACCATCAAGTAGTGAGTAAGGGTGGTCCCCTATCAAATAGTCGCCCCAACTATTTTGGATATAGAAACCTGGCATACCCTGATCTGAATCACCAATCAACAGCAGGTAATCAGGTTGATGTTCCCAGGTATCCCAAGCGGTCTGGATATAGTTCTTGATGGCGTTTCTGGATGTACCTGTTACTGAGGTTGTTACCACTGTGACCTCATAACCGGCTCTCTGCTTCCAGGACGTCAAGATTTGGAGATAGGGTTCATAGAGAGGGGGGGTAACAATAAGGTAGTGACCTTTCCTGGGAAATTGTCCAGTAGGTGGCACGATTGAACGCATGCCATTTTGAACAAAAGTCTCCAGATCATCTCCCAGTTGAACACCATGCAATTCAAACTCCATGGTCAGGGGCACTTGAATGGTATGGGTGCGTGAGTCAAGATTGACTGGATGAAGTGTAATAGGAAGAAATTGCCGACCTCGCATGAATACTGGATCGCTTAGCATGAGTGTCTCAGACGACGCACCTGATGATTGAGAATCATCATAAAGGGTTGAAGTGATTAGAGATGGTTCTGAATCTAAATGTCCTTCAGAAACGGTCTTTAGACGAATATTTTGTAGAACTACATCCTGGCGCTGAATAGCTTCGATACTGATATCTTGTGCTGAACTGATGGGTATCATCTGGGTTGTCATGGGAGTTGCAGGATCGCCAGGTGCCCCGGCTATGCCCCAGCCGTATTTTGTAAAGAGATCGGGATTTTCAAGCATGGTTTGCCACTGGTCTGGAGTAACATGTTGAAAATCAAGTTTAATCCTGACTCCTCCAGGAATTGAGTTTAATTCCATCTTTGGCAGGTATTGATCTGCAGCCCCAAGAAATTGGAGTGTGATTAAAAGGCTGATTATAATCTTTACATTTTTCAGCATAGTGCCTTCCCAAAGGAAATATTAAGGTAGTAATTTAGGTGTTAGTGGCAAGGGTAATTAAATCACAACTTTGTTATTAGCTCCTTGTGTGGATTAAATGGATTCGGAATAACATGCCCTGGGTAAGAAAAAAAAGCCCCTGATTTTGGTCAGGGGCTTTCTCTTTCGTAATATGAGTATAGATCTATTTAAGCAGTAGCATCCGCTTCACATGCTGTTCACCATTTGCTTCCAGCATATACAGGTAAGTACCTGCAGGGAAATCAGCAGCATTGAAATGAACAATGTGCGTTCCTGCAGACTGGTAGGTGTTTACCAGCTGACTAACAGTAGACCCGCGCATATCATAAATCACAAGACTTACATGACCTGATGTAGGCAAACCATAGCTAATAGTTGTGCTTGGATTGAAGGGGTTAGGATAGTTCTGGTTAAGCGTATAGGCATCCGGAATCATTGCCATATCCTCAGTATCCTCATCGCTGTTTAGCCGTTTAGCATTATGGACATGAAAGTCTAATTTATTAAGAGAGACTTT
>JACKQG010000723.1_pt1 | contig 46969 bp, 41 predicted proteins | sample 8237621 | NCBI WGS metagenome assembly JACKQG01 (sample SAMN15677084, study PRJNA649215) | marine metagenome | biome: marine; feature: Black Sea; material: saline water; isolation source: suspended particulate matter (SPM) from the Black Sea western gyre | collected 2013-06-09/2013-06-10 | depth... | reverse complement strand
TTTTCAATCAGGGAGTTTAATAGATCTTGTTGGGCAATCGTTCGGGCGCGTTGTTTTGCGCGAATCCCCTCAGCTTTGGTCTCCCCAACCCTTGCCATGTTGATAATTTCTCTTTTCGCTTCCCAGTATTTTTGTTGTTTATCAGAAATTTCCTGATCTACGGGAAGGAATTCTTTTATCTGCAAACTAAGAATCTGGGAGCCATCAATAAACAGGCTTTCATTGATGCTCACAAGGAGCTCATCAGATACCTGGAACGAGGATAGTTGAGGAGAATTCACGTCAAGCAGGAGAAGTTCATCAATAGAGTGTCCTGCAATATACGCCTTTATTTTGCCGACCGTAGTTCTCAGTGCGCTGCGTTCCCAGGATCTTTCAGAAGACATTTTTGTTTCATTGTTATATTCAACTGCAATGCTTTCAACAACCCGCTTTACAGCCTTGGCATCGTAAGGAAACCTGAGATTGGTTGCACCCTTACTTTCTTCAAGGATGACTGAGTTTTGCCTTGCCTCATCACTGGATGCAATCTGAAACTCAGCACGCACAATAAATTGGACCTCGATACCGTCTTTTGTCCAGGTTTTTATTCCTTTCCTGGTTACTACCTGTGGGCGTAAATCAATGGCTAATTTGATGGTTTCATTCCGTTCGAGAAAGGGCATTGGTAAACCAGGACCGACAACTCGAGAAAACTTACTTCCCTTTTCCAGATAAAGGGCAACACCATCGAAAATCATCAATTTTGCTGGTCCCCCAAGCCAGCGTGACCAGTGTTTCTCGGCCAAATCTCCCACCTTGCCTACTCTGATAATTGGAAGACGTGTTAACCCATCTAATAATTCCGGGAATATTCTCTGAAATAGTAGCGAAGAAACTTCATAATTCTCCGGTAATCCATAAAAAGTTCTGGTCAAATCTATACTGCGTTTGATCAAATATCTGATCCAAAAAAATGCTGCTATCACAGGAATCAAGGCAACTAAAAGATCAGATAATAATTCCAAAATGCGGGATCCAGTCATAGTTAGTCGCCTCGGCGTTTACGTAACAGGATTTCTCTCCACAAGGATGAGTTATCTTCATCCTCGGGATCATAGTTTTCCAGTAGTCGTTCAAGCGTAGAGATGAAATTTAGCGCAACTACTTGCTTTGGTAATTTGGGATCAAGTTCACGAGCCTTTTTTAAACTGCCCACGATGGATTGCATAAACGTATCACTGGTGGATGTTTGGGCCATGATTCGTGACATCTCGGCCTCTGTTTTACCATCTTGAATAACACTCTGTGTTTTTTGCTCCCAGGCACCCAACCAGGAGCGAATAAGTTGCTTGCGAATGGGATCTTCTGCTGGAATATTGAATCCAACCACACTTGTTTTTATGATTTTCACTCCCAAATCATGTAAACGTGGCGTAACCCGCTCGATGATTACTTTTTCTATTTCATCGAGGGCACTGGCTCCCCTGCGATCATCTCGCGGTGTCCACAGCTCATTAAGAGTACGTTCAGATAGCGCAAGACGGGCTTCCCTTTCTACACGTTGGACCACAATCTCATCCCAATAAATATTTGAGCCATTTTCTTCCGGTGCTGAAGACGTTTCCATGCTGGTTGCACTTAGTGCAGCGTGAACTCGGGCAGATGAATATGGGTAGCTGCTATCAAGATTTTGGTCAAGCTCAGTTCCTTTTTGAAGAATCGGAGCTTTTCGCCAGATTTCGTGTAGAAATTCCCGATCCCATTTTTTCCAATTTGAATCATCGATCTTGAAAGATGTGAATAATGCTGCACTAATTGAAATGCCATCCTGTGTAACGGCTTGTAGATCCGAAACAATTCTTACTTGTTTTCTCAAATCAATCACAGCAATAGGATGTTCGCCACGTCTGAGAAATAAAAGTCCTGGTCCGTCAACTTTGTTAAATTGAGCCCCAAAGGACAGCCCGACAACCTGATGGGAATGAGACCAGGCTATTCCAGGTTTGCTATATTTGTTTAATTTTCTGCTGGAAATTCGCTTGTCCATATCTCGACTTGTGCTATCTTTGGCCACCCAAAACGGATAATGCCCTCCCCAGATATACCAAAAAAATGCCCGGAATTTATTTTGTTTTGCCTTTTTACTTTCTTCGTTATTCTCCAATTCGAATGATGGGAAAATAACTTGTGCCAAGCTATAGAGCAGGAAATAAAAGACTGCAATAAGCGGCACTGAATATATTATGATGCCGAACCATTTTCCAAGCACCCAACCCAATAACAGTATTGATAAATGAAAAAATGCAATGAGTGTACTTTTAAATTTGCTGGACTTAAATGTTATGATAAAAACCAATGGAAGTACGACGGCGTAAATGAAAAGCCAGCGGATTAAATCAACGGTCATATAGGATGTGAATTCATATTGACTTGCTGCTATCCCCATGACTTCTGTAAAAAGAACAAACCCGACCAAGGAGACTAAGGGTATTCCGTACGAAATAATTTTTAGATACTTCCTGTTGGAAGCCTTTTTATCTCGGATAATTGGTATGGCTTTATAAGCCCAGTAGGCAGTGAGGATAAAGAGAGCTACAATCAGGGGAATTGGCTCACTCAAAATATTGTTTATAAGTGTTTGTAAAAGGATTTGATTCTCTGTCATAGCCTGGCCATCATCTCTTTTAAAAATCCCTCTTCCTCGTTAGTGCATGTTACTAACTCTGCAAGTATATAATTAGGGAATATGCTTGTCAAGCATATCTGAATTGACAATTATGATAAGTATAGAATTCCATTGTCACACCATTTATTCAAAAGATTCCCTCGTTGCACCAGCTCGACTCGTTGAGACTTGTATTCGCAAGGGGATCGATCGTATTGTTATCACGGATCATAATACCATTGCCGGGGCGGTGGAAGCGCAAAAGATGGCTCCAGGGTTGGTCATTGTCGGAGAAGAAATTATGACGACGAAGGGAGAGCTCCTGGCTGCGTACGTTACCGAGGAAATTCCGGCGGGGCTATCGCCACAGGACGCCATCCGGCGTTTGAAGGAGCAGGGAGCCTTTATCAGTGTTTCGCATCCTTTTGATTCCACCCGCCGTGGACATTGGCAGGAGGGCGATCTGCTGGAAATTCTGCCGTTCATCGATGCGATTGAAACCTTCAACGCGCGCTGTTTATTGCCAGACATGAATCATCAGGCAGATGAGTTTGCCGCCAGGCACGGTGTCGCCTCAACGGTGGGCTCAGACGCGCACTCGCTTTTCGAGTTGGGACGCGCTACTTTAACGCTCCCGCAATTTGAGGGTCCGGAAGAATTGCGGGCGGTTATCCGTCAGGGGGTGGCACAGACTCGCAGATCCGGAATTTTGGCGCGGGCGGCCTCGAGATATGCCGTCCTTCGTAAAATAACCTCACGCTCTTTATGAAAAAACTGATCAAGCCATTTTTATTTGCAGCATTTATTCTCTCTCTTTTAATGCCGCAAACCGCTCAGGCACATCCTGCCGATATGTATTTTCACACGATTGCGGTCAATCTTTCAGCAAAGGATATGCAGATTTTGTGGAGCTTTATGCCCGGGCCAATTGTGACTCATGTGATTTGGCAGGAGGCGGATGGTAATGGGGATGATTCGATTTCGGTGGAGGAGGCGGAAAGTTGGATTGCTCCGCTCTTGAAGGGTTTTTCTGTAAAACTCGACGATATCTCTCTGAGTTTTGAGCTTGCTTCCGTTTCATGGCCTGATGAGCTGGATTTGCTCCGAGCCGGTGAAGAGCAGATCCTGATCGAGCTGCACACCGATTGGCCCGCCGGCATAGATCATTCTGGTGGACAAGAGCTGATTTTGCTGAATGAATTTAATAGCCAAAACAGCCTGAACTGGTACACGATCAATACCGAAGAGGGGATCAGTTTTGCTGCACCCGAGCAGGATAATGGTTTTTTGAAGGTAACTTTCGGGGAGAATATCAACGATGGTGAGAGTTTCTGGGAGAGCGGCCAGCCCTCCATTCCACCTGTGGTGGAGGCTCTGGGACTGGGTGCGGCGGCTGAAGAAGCTGCCAGGCAGGCCGAGAATCAACAGGGATTTCTGGCAATTCTCGAAGGCTTTTTGCGTACACCGGATATTTCTCCGCTTCTATTTATGGCAGCCTATGTAATTGCCTTGCTTCTTGGGGCCCTGCATGCGCTCAGTCCCGGGCACGGAAAGACGATTGTCGCTGCATATCTGGTTGGTTCGCAAGGGAAGGCATATCACGCCATAGTTTTAGGGCTATTGGTCACGCTGGTGCATACAGGTTCTGTCTTTGCCCTGGGTTTGGCGACTCTCTCCCTTTCGCAATATTTTATGCCGGCGCAAATTTTCCCGACACTGGAGCTGATCTCCGGGGTGTTGATTCTTGTTTTGGGGATTGCGCTCCTTGTCCCAAGATTGCGGGATTTTTACATAGAGCGTAAAAGTAGAAATCAAAATCCCTCCCCAAAGCGGATCGAAAAATCTGAGAACCGAGTTCGCCTCGTGCTGGATGAAAATATCAGCGAACCGGGGCCAGCTCACAGCCATGATCCTTCGCAATTTGGTGCCATTCCTGTGCCTCGAGGAGTAGCCGCCGTGGCAGCAAATCCGCTCTCCGGGATAAGTTGGCGTTCACTGATCGCCCTGGGAATCAGTGGCGGTCTGGTTCCCTGCCCGGATGCAATTGCCATCCTGTTGATCGCGGTGACGATTAACCGGATCGCTTTTGGGCTAGGGCTGATCGTTTCATTCAGTTTAGGGCTGGCGGTTGTATTGATCCTGATCGGGATCGTCATGGTGCGAGGCAAAGAAATATTTTCCCGCCTTCAATGGTTTAGCCGTGTTTCATATATTGTTCCCGTCATCAGTGCATTGGTTGTGTTGGGGCTTGGAGCAGCCCTGAGTGTCAGTGCGATCAATAAATTCCCACCTGGTATTTTATACCTTGGAAGCTCCAGTGATTTTGATCTTGAGAAAGCTGAGGTTATATATCTCGCGATTGATGAGGCATATCATAAACAGCTTTTCCTTATCCCGGCTTCAGGGGGTGAAGCACGGCAAATTACTGATGGTAAAAATGGAGTCTGGAGCTACAGCGTTTCACCTGATGGACGAAGTCTGATCTATTCCACCCCCGATGGTAAGAAAGGCTCTGAACTCTGGTTTTGGAATGCGGATATATCGGAGCCGGAACACATCCTGAGCTGTGCTGAAGAATCCTGTTCGGATATTCTTTGGTCACCGAATCAGGAGCAGATTCTTTATAGCCGTCTCGAGTTTGGGGATGAGCAAGCTTATTTGGGAATCCCCTCCATGTGGTGGCTGGATCTCAATACAAAAGAGCCTCAGCCTGTTTTTCAGGATGCCCAAATGCCTGCTTATAATCCGCGCTGGTCTTTTGATGGAAACTGGTTGAGTTATACCTCTGCCAATCCCCTGGAAATCCAAATTTATAACCTTGATACCGGAGAACGCCAAACCCTCCCAACCGAGATCGGCTCGGCGGCAGCCTGGTCACCCAACGCCATGCATTTTTTGCAGGCCGATTTGCAATTTGTCGGTGATATTTATCTCAGCAAGATTTCATTATTTGATTTGCAGGATCGCAGCCTTCAGGCTTTGCCCTCTGAGGAGTATTTTGATGATACTAATCCCACCTGGTCAAAAGATGGAGAATGGATCTCGTTTTCCCGCGGAGAGTGGACTCTTTCCCGACCTCCCAGCGGAGACCAACTTTGGGTCAGTCGTCCGGATGGGAGTGAAGCCCGGCCCCTGACCAGCGACACCGAAACCACGCATGGACCTGTGGCTTGGTCAGCGGATGGACGCTATCTCCTGTACCGGGCGTATGCTGTTGCCAGCACCCAGGCCCCTTCGCAAATTCGAATCTTTGATCTGGAGACCAACGAGGTGATTCAGGTTGCCGCTCCGGGGGAAAATCCGAGTTGGTTTATCTCGAAGCGATAATTTAATTATTGTATAACCACGATCCAAAGGATTTATTTAGAACCTGTCCTAAAATTCTTTTGTAGTAACGGCTTCAGCCGTAAAGGGTGACTAAAGCCGCCACTACGGGATAATTTTGGGATGGATATTAAATCAAAAAACTGCATCAGTAATAAAAAATCACCCTTGATTGATTTCCAAGGGTGATTTTTGGTCAGGAAGTTAATCTTACTTACCGAGTTTTGCTTTCATCGCAACGGTCAGCGCGGGAACGATCTCGTGGAGATCACCAACCACGCCATAGCGCGCCATTTTGAAGATGGGAGCATCGGGATCTTTGTTGATCGCTACGATGACCTTGGAGTTGCGCATACCGGCCAGGTGCTGGATGGCACCAGAAATGCCATTGGCGATATAGAGGTCGGGGCTGACGACCTTACCGGTTTGTCCAACCTGGTTGGCATAGGGGATATAATTCGCATCCACGGCTGCGCGGGAGGCGCCAACAGCGGCATTGAGGACACCCGCCAAATCTGTGATCAGCGCAAAGCCCTGCTGGGCTCGCCAGACTTCTGCTTCGTCGTCGCTCATCCCATCTGGGGGAGTCAGATTGGGGTTATTGGAGACACCACGTCCACCAGAGACGATCACGCCCGCATCTGCCAGGCTGACTCCGCCAGTGGATTCGCCATAACCTTCGACAGTTGTCGGTGCATCACCTACGTTGACGTCAACTTTGGTCAGAGTTCCCGAGCGTCCGGGTTCGGCTTCAGGCTTGGCGAATATGCGGCCACGTACCGTGATGATCTGTGGGCTGGCATTGCATACTGTTTTCTGGAGCAATTTGCCTGCGTAGATCGGACGCGTGGCAACGACTTTATCTCCGTCGAGTTCCATTGCAATCACGTCTACGAGGACGCCGGTATTCAGATCAATGGCGACCATGCCAGCCAGCTCACGTCCCCGGGATGTAGTGGGGAAGAGAAGCAAGCCGGGGGCTGCGTCTGTAACGAGCGGGGAAAGGGCGTTTGCGTACGCTTCGACGCGAAAATCTTCGAGAGCAGAATTATCTGCCAGCACGACTTCATCCGCACCATATTCAAATGCGGCCTTGGCTAGCGCGTCTACGCCCGTGCCGAGGATAACAGCCGTGACGTCGCTACCCAGAGATTTTGCCGCGCCAATAGTCTCCCAGGATGCAGGAACGGCCTCCCCTTTAAAGTGGTCAATATATACCCAGGTTTTCATAGGATTTTCTCCGCCATGATTTTGTCGGCCAGTTTTTCGGCGATCTCGGTGGGGCTGCCGCCTTCGATGATCTCGACGCTGACGTCTTTAGCCGGCGGGTTATTGAGCTCGGGCCATTCGACAACCGAAGCAGGGGCTTCTATGCCAAGATCTGTCAGTCCCCAAAGGGGGATTTCGGCTTTTGAAGCTTTGCGAATTCCCATAAAGGAGGGGTAGCGTGGCTCGCCATAATCCTTGACAATGCTGAAGACAGCGGGCAGGTTTGCGCTGACGGTCTGGCGACCTTCTTCCACTGATCGCTCAACTTTTACAGAATCACCATCCACTGCGATGGACGCGGTGAAGGTGAGTGCAGGCCATCCCAGCACGCGTGCAGTCTGCGCAGGGGTAATTCCGGCATCACCATCAATGGCCTGGCGGCCAAAGAAGGCCATTTTTACATCGCCGATCTTTTCAATGGCGGCGGCGAGAGCTTTGGCAGCTCCCTGCGTATCGACATTGGCGAGGGCGGGGTCAGAAACCAGAATTGCTTCCTGGCAACCCATCGCAAGGGCGTGTTTGAGGGCTTCTTTGGCGTTTTCATCGCCCATGCTGACGACGGTTACGTCCCCGCCCATATTGAGTGCCGCTTCAACAGCGTACTCATCCCATGGGTTGATGACCAGTGGTGCATCGCCCCAGGAGGCTACTCCGTTCTCCGCGACGAGATTTGCCGCGGAGTCTGGCACTTGTTTGACACAGACTACGATTTTCAAGATGTCTCTCCTTATGTTTTAATGCTTGAAGATTGGGAAGTTGTTCATGGAATCTCAGACCATCTTTTCAATCATGGTTGATTTATCAGTTGGTGAGAAATTCATGTTTTTCCAGAAAAATATATGATTTGTGAAACTTTGCATGATTATATCCCAAAAAATAAAAGCGACCGGTAATTGAGGTGGAAAAGGAGGCTAAATGCAATTGAGCCAGGGATTGATAACCTCTGTGCAGTTTTGCGTATTTTTTATAGGTTGCCTTATAAGAAAGCCTGAATACCCGTCTGTGCTTTGCCAAGTATCAGCGCATGGATATCATTCGTGCCTTCATAGGTGTTAACCGATTCAAGGTTCATCAGATGACGGATAATATGATACTCATCTGAGACACCATTGGCACCATGCATATCACGCGCATGGCGGGCAATTTCAAGGGCCTTGCCACATGAATTGCGTTTGACCAGCGAGATCATCTCAGGGGTGAATTTTCCCTCATCCATCAAACGTCCCACGCGTAAGACACTTTGCAAGCCCAGTGTGATTTCTGTCATCATATTTGCCAGTTTGAGCTGGATCAGTTGGTTGGCTGCAAGCGGACGTCCAAACTGCGGACGGTCCAAAGTGTATTGTCGTGCCGCATGCCAGCAAAATTCAGCTGCGCCTAAAGCGCCCCACGAAATGCCATAACGGGCCCTGTTTAAACAACCAAACGGACCTTTCAGACCAACCACATTTTGGAAAAAATTCTCGTCAGGGACAAAGACTTCATCCATCACGATCTCCCCAGTGACACTGGCGCGCAGGCTGAACTTCCCTTCGATCTTCGGAGCGCTTAATCCCTTCATCCCTTTCTCAAGAATGAAGCCGTGAATCTCTCCGTCTGTGCTGGCTTTTGCCCAAACAACGAAGACATCCGCAATAGAAGAATTTGTGATCCAGGTTTTGCTGCCATGCAGGATCCAACCGCCATCCACTTTTTTCGCGCGGGTCTCCATGCTGCCAGGGTCACTGCCGTGATTGGGTTCGGTCAGGCCGAAACAGCCGACCCACTCTCCACTGGCCAGTTTTGGCAGATATTTACGACGCTGTTCCTCGGTCCCATAGGTGTAAATGGGGTGCATCACCAATGAGCTTTGGACGCTCATGGCGCTGCGATAGCCGCTATCCACGCGCTCCACTTCGCGGGCAATCAGACCATAAACGACATAACTCAAGCCCGACCCACCATATTCTTCAGGAATTGTGGAACCGAGGAGACCCATACCACCCATTTCGGTCATGATCTCTCGATCAAAGGTCTCGTTGCGGTTTGCCTCGATAATGCCCGGCATCAATTTATCCTGACAAAATCTCCGTGCAGTATCACGGATCATCCGTTCTTCATCATCCAGCTGCTCGTTGAGCAAAAAGGGATCGTCCCATTTAAAAGTTTGCTTTGCCATAATCACCTCTGTTTTTTTTAATTATGATTTACGCATTCTGTAACCTTTGTCCCAATGCTCTGCGTTGGGGTATTGGAGACAAGCCGTAACGCAGAGCATTACTGTAAGGGAAAAGGTGTTTTGCGTCAGTCATTTATTCATTATATCAAGCTACGAGAAAACTCGTTTTATTGCGGGTGTGATATCTGTCAAGTCTTTTATGCCACCTGAGTTATTCCCCACAAACCTCTCTCTGAGACCCTTTGTTCCGATCAGCAAGCCCGGCACGGGTGCACCCGTGTGCCGTCGCGTGGAGATGTCTTCCATATTCCCATGATCGGAGGTCAGCAGAACCAGCAGGTCATCTGGCATGGTATCCAGCAGGCCAGCTAAGATCCCGTCGAGATCTTCGAGTTGTTTTACAGCCCAATTCATGTCCTGCCGGTGGCCGGCATAGTCGCTGGCCCAATATTCAAAAAACGAGAAATCGTATCGGGTTGCCAGCTCAATCAGTTTCGCGCCTGCGGCCTCCGGAGAAAGGACAGGCGCATTTTCATCCTTGAGCAGCCGGCGCCAGCCTTCACCGGTAATATCGGCTGAGAGGGCTCGTCCAGCATAAAAATCTTCTGCGGTAAAGAGGGGCAGCCCCGCCTCCGTTACAGCGAGGGGAATCGCAGAGTATAGTCGTTTCCCGGAGTTGATCCCTTTAAAATAACCTTCAGGGTATGCGCTGAGCAATGCAGCCGTCTTATTATTTGCGCGTAACCATGAAAATATAGTGCCATTCCAGTGTTTACGTATTTCCTTTGTGTTTCTCGTGTGCCCGTCAGGGTATTGTGCTCTTTGTGGTGAACTATCCCCATTGAGTAAATATTGCCTTACGGCAGCATTTGGCTTTGGCCCGTAGTGATATCCGATCTCTGCGGGAATATTGATGCCGGTCAGCAGCGTTGCCTGCCCAGTCGCGGATTGGGGAAGGCCATCCACACCGAGAGATGCATCCAATGAGAGCAGCGATGCTTGCTCGCCATGATGGGGCGCAGAGGATGCAACCATTGATTGACCGCCAAGCAGAGCGTACAATGTTGGCATTTTTGCCCGAGCAAAAGGATTTGTTTCAGGATCATCAGCACCAAGGCCGATGCCGTCTAAGAAGATGAAAAGAAATTTCATAATAATAATGTTGAGGCGGATTTTAGACCCGCCTTTACCTGTAAAAATTATTCTGATTTTTGAAATAAAGCCCAGACTGCATCACGACCGATCTTGTCGAGACTATCTGTTCGTGAGATCAGAGTGAATCGGGCAGAGGCAATTTCAAATTCAGCTGCTGACAGACCGTGTTTTTGGTCTCCAAACTCTGACGAAAGCATGTGGGCATAGAGTAGCCAGAATCCACCTGGAGCCAGAATTTGATCCAGCCGATGGAGATAATCTTCTTTTTTATATTCCAGATTATGAAAGCAGCCCATATCCAATGCAAGATCATACGGACCCGTCATTCCATGTAACCTGGTGACATCGCTAACGTGTAAATCGGCATCAATATTGGCATGTTTGGCTTTTCGGTGAGCAGTTTTGATGGCGCGCGCTGCAAAATCGACGCCGCTCACTTGCCATCCATGTTGAGCGAGAGTGATTACATTCGTCCCCGTACCACAGCCAAGGTCGATGGCGTGTCCAGGAGGATGTGTTTCGATGAATTCGAATAATTCAGGTGGCGAGATACCGCTATCCCAGGGAGCGTGGTGGAGGTACATCAAATTAAAAAGGAAGCGTTTCATAAAGATGATTACTCGCAGGCATTTGCCAGATGTTCTTCAAAGGTCTCGGCAAAGGCGTGTAATCCCGTCCCATCACAACGGGCGCGGAAGAAATAATAAGGCGTTTCGGCAGGAAAGGCGACCGCCTCCAGCGCTCCCAATGATGGATTGCAAATTGGTCCGGGTGGCAAACCGGGATATAGATAGGCATTATAAGGGGAATCGACTTCGAGATCGGCATATGTGAGTGGATTTTTCCACCAGCTCTGGCTGATCTTATCATAGCCGAGTGCATATTGCACCGTCGGATCGGACTCGAGTTTTTGGCCTGCTCTTAGTCGATTGAGAAATACCGAGGCGATCATCTCCTGCTCATCCGCGACGACAGCTTCTCTCTCGACAATGGAGGCCAGCTTCACTCCTTCATAAACCGTTAATCCCTGTTGCGTAAAACCCAATTTGATTTCGGGAGTAAGATGGCGCGCGAAATTCAGCGTTAACTCGGTGATGAGCTGATCGGCGGTCAGATTCCGTGACAGAAGGTATGAATCAGGGAAGAGAAATCCTTCGCTTGTTGGCGGATCCACGTCAAAGATGCCTAGTGGCGGGGTCCGCACGGCTGCGAGAAATTCCACTTCTGAAATGTGCAAGCCAGAGGTGGGGAGCGAAGCGGCAACTTCCTCCATCCGCCAACCGGGAAGGATGACAAAGAGAACCTGACTGGCGCGTGTGTCTTGCAGGGTTCCGGCGATACTTCTCATGGAAAGGGAAGGGCTGAGGCGATAATTGCCTGGCAGAAGGCCAGTATCCATCCCGGTATAGACGAGCAGGGTGATAAAGGCCTCAGTGTCAAGAATAAGACCTTGTTCTTGGAGGCGTATTGCGATTTCGTAGGGGGATTCTCCCAATGCAATATTGAAGTTTTGCTCTGTGCCATAAATGTCAGCAGGCAGGCTGATGGTTGTGTCATACCAGAGGATTTTTACTGCGTATTGCAGGTGTTGAATTCCCGCAATAGCCGGAGATGGGGGGCCATAAAGTCGTGCAGCAATCAGGGGGACGACGAAGATAGCAGCCAGGATAAGGAGGACGAAAAGGAGGGAGAGTAAAAAGAGGAAGCGACGCATGAGATTGATCAGTCGCGATGCGCGTCCAAATAGGATTGCAGAATAACCGTGGCGGCAATATCATCAAGATGGCCAGAGCGCTTTTTGCGCGAGACACCCATTTGTATGCGAGCCTGGCGGGCGTATTGGGTGCTGTAGGATTCGTCCCAGAGTTTTATTGGGAGATCGGTTTGCGTTCGTAAAGCCTTGGCGAAACGGGCAGAGCGGCGTCCTTCAAAATTTGGCTTCCCATTTTCATCAAGAGATTGCCCAATGACGATCAATTCGGCGTCTTTTTCTGTCGCGATTGTGGCGACTTGCGCAGCATCTATTTCACGCCTAATATGCTTGATGATGGTCAATGGATTGGCAATGGTGGCGGTCTCGTCACTTAAGGCGAGACCAATATTCTTCTGTCCTGGGTCAACGGCTAATATTCTCATAATTTGTTATTTTAAAATGACATCAATCCGAAATGGAGCGATAGGGAGCCAGGACCACCATGAGGGGGTTATGCTTATTTTCGGCACAGAGGCTAACTCAAGATTTTCTTCAAGACGTTGTCTGGCAATTTCCGGAGTGCGTCCCTGTACCCAGCCAGCGACTTTTATGGCAGAAATATTGGCGCTTAATTCCTGTTCAACGCGCATCTGCCAGGAGGTTGTACCCGGGAGATTATATTCGAATGCGCTTACAGGGTTGAATTGCAGCGATTCAGGGATCGGGGAATATCCCTGTGGGAGTGAGGCTGAAAGCGACGACTGTGCCAGTTGCGCCAGGTCTGTTTCCCTAGCGAATTCTACATGAAAGGAAACACGCATGGTCAATTCCAGGCGATCTCCCGGTTCCCCTTCAGATGGTTCATAATCTTCTGCAAGTATTTCTGCTTCGGTGAGACTTTCAGGAAATACCAGATCTTTTGCATCCATTTCTTTTTGGATTTCTTCATCAACATGGGCATAAAAATAAGCCATTACCAGATCACGCAGTTCTTCGCGATCACGCGTAGTAGGTGCACTTACAAAACTATCGCCGCCGCCGGTTGTTGCTTCGGGGTTGGTGGCTGCCAGCCAAAGACCGAGTTCCCCTTCAATGGCCTGAAGCATGTCAGGTTCAAGGTTGCCACGCTCGCCAAAAATCAGTGCCTTGACGGAAATTGCGATATTTTCGTCCACGCCACCAGCTATCTCTCCATCTTCCAATGTCGTAAAACGGATTTCTTCATCAGTGCTACTGCGAATGATCGTCCCGGCAGGAATCTTTACGGGGAGATCGGTGAGGTTACGAAAAATGACCGTACCACGCGCAACCTCGGCTGGTACCGCCATCTGTCCGCTTGCGGCGAGAGAACGATGATTCGTTAAGTAGACGGTCAGTGTTTGGGCGGGAACGCTGCCTGAAAGGAAAACATCCTGAACCTGGGCGCTTGCCCGAACCGGGATGGTCACAGTTTGGAGGCGCCTTTCTGGCTCAATTGTGATCTCCGCCTTCGGAAAAAACGTAATAGCGAGTGTGAGAACCGCCAGCGCCGCAAGGGTGGAAAACCCCAATCGTACGATAGGATGCTTTCTCCAATTTGCTTCAGATCGATTAAATTCTGCACCTTTTTGGCGCAGGTTTTTCCGCTGTGAGGGTCGTTTATATTGCGAACGCTTTTGTGGTTGCCATGCTTCACGTTGGGCTGCCAGGTTGTTCGCAAAAACCGGGATACCTAATTCCGCAGCTGCACGAATTACCCGATTGGATTTTGTTACCAATCCCAATTCCGAACCAAGATTGATGGCATGACGTTGGAGCAATTTCAGGTCAAGGGTACTCAAATCCACCCTTCGTCGTCGCGGCCAAATTAATAGGACACGCGGTGTTTTGCTCCAATTCATTTTATCGCGAATTGAGATATGATCGTCATGTGGCTCGAGTTGGATGATCTGGGTTTTCATGCAATGGGATTATAACGGACGTTCTATTGAAATCAAAATCACAGCATCGCATTAATAACCACCCAGATGGTGCTGTAATTAATATGTGCAATTAAAAAGCGACTGCAAATATTGCAACCGCTTCAAAAATGGGTGCGATGCTATTTTGAAAATGCTTTTTCCTGCCAATAAACAACACTGCTGCTAAGGAGCGCGGTGGCAATACTGAGATCCAATGCAGCGACACTCAACAGGAAGGGAAAACTGCCATGAGCCATGCGGGACAGGGTCACGCCTGTTCCAATCATTAAGGTTAAAAACAAGAAGAATTTGGGGCGATAAAATTGCCACAGCCTGGGGTCTTCCAGCGCATCGATCCGGACAAGATTTTTCCTGCAGCTTTTGACGAAAAGATATTTGGACTTCAAACTGCCCAAAATAACTCCGAGCGCAATGGAGAAACCTATCCATGCCATTATTGAGTTAAGTGAATAAGCCTCGATAAGCAGCTCGCTGCCTTTACGGATGAGCATCACGCCACCTATTACCCAAACCAATACAGCCAGAATTTTCAGTGTGCGGTGAGTTGTCGTGAGAGTTTGTTTTTTCGCAAAAGTGATCATGCCTTCAGTTTAGTGGAGGCAGAGAGAAGGTGACAGATAAGTTTCTGTAGATTTGACTTAGAGTTCGCCGAGAAAACGACTGTCTGATTTCTTATTTTTAACTTTCCCCTTGGATTTATCCAGCCACCCAATTTGAACATCTTGAGCATTTTCGAACTCCGGGATATAGGGCTTGATGTCTATCAGCGGTGTTCCGTTGAGAATATCAATATCATCAACGTAGACCAGATTTCCCTTAATGCTGGTGAGTTTCACTAAAGACAATCCAATTGGATTTGGTCGGCGAGGTGCACGAGTCGCAAATATTCCGCGGGGCTCTTTGTCCAGGAAGGGCGTCACGGTTAGCTTGGCGGAGCCTCCCTGGTGAAAGTGATAGAGCAGGTATATATGCGAAAATCCCTCCAGGTCTTTCAATCCCTCTACAAACTCAGGCTGGATTTCTATCCTACCTGGGGCGCTGGAATCGCTTGTCGGTTGGATAGGCATCTCCTTCAGGCTGGTGAAGGGGCTGTAGATAATGCCGATAGGTTTGAAGATGATTTCCACTAAAGCTCACCATACATCTGGTCGGGGGTCAGAATTTCGCTGAATTGTGGGCGTAGTTCCCTGCGCGCCCAATCGCAAAGATGGCAGGCATCCGCGTAATTCTTTTCAGGAGACAACCCGTTTCGTACGGCCAATTCGGCCGGGCCGCCATTTAATAACGCTCCTGTGATTGGATGCGTCTCAGCGTTATACGACTCGCATATTTCGTTTATGGGTGTCTCGAATATATTTCCAAGTGAGATCCCCTGACAGATATGCATCTGCCCAAAGGGGTCGATGTGGACGCGTCCCGGTTCGCGCAGATCTTCATAGGGGCATGCTGTGAATGATTTCCACGGCTGTCCTTCAACACGATTTGCCAGTTTCGCTGCGGCGCGTCCCTGATATTTGATCCCTGAAAAACCCTCGGGTAATTGGCCAACGCCAGTTTCGACGGATCCATCGTCCGGTTGGGCAATGCTGATAAAGCTGAGCTCAATTCCTAATTCGAGTGCAGCGGATTCTGCGTTCTGTGCTTGTTGGCTGAGAACTTCGTTGTAATGAAAGAGGTCGCTGCTGACTGAGATGCTGCCAAGTGTCCCCTCAAATGGGCGCAGCCATTCGAGGGCATCTTCTTTGCTGGTTGCCCAATAGCCGTTGGAGACGATTCCGGTCTCGAAGCCAAGTTCAGCAGCGAGCTGAATACCTTTTAGCAAAATTGGATAATAAAGAAATGGTTCGCCGCCCTCGAAATAGATCGACTTGATCGAGGGATGATATTGTGCCTGTTTCAAAATCTCCCGGATTTGCGCCAGGGTCATTGTGCCACTTTGCCAGGGGCTGCCCCACAGGAAGCAATGATCGCACTCAAAATTACAGCGATAGGTCAATAGTAAATGTAAACCAGTCAACTTCATCGTAAGCTCCTCAGCTTTCTTTTCTTCGGACCCTTAGTATAGCAATTTTTGTCGAATGGTTGAAGGGGGCTGGGTCGACAGGTGGCACACCGACGCGCGTCTCTGCGTATCCGGTGAAATCCTCTGGTGCTGGAATCAAGCTTTCGATTTCCAGGTAGCCATCTTTACAGAGTTCCTCAAGTGTATGAAAAAAGTCGGTTCCTCGCTGAAAAAGAGCATTGTTGATCGCAACAAGGTGACCGCCGTCCACGATCAATGGACGCACCTTGTTGATCAGTCGCGCGCTGTTTTCGGCCAGGTCCACACGGCCTTTGCTGGTGGATGCAAAAAAAGGCGGGTCGAGAAAAACGCAGTCAAAGCGCTCATTCGCACGTTTTAGACGGTTGATGTGTGGCCAGAAGTCGCCAATTTGAAAATCCTTTTTGTTGATGGGAAAGCCATTTAAGGTATAGGAGGTTTTTGCCACCTTCAGGAATTTGCGACTCAAGTCGCTTTGCACAACCCGCTCCGCGCCTCCAGCTGCCGCGGCGACACCCAAGCTACCTGTGTACGCAAAGGTGTTCAGGACTCGTTTCCCGCGCAGAGTCTCAATAGCCCACTTACGCAAATTGCGCGTATCCAAATAAAGACTTGCGTCGCGGTTCATCAGCAAATCGAGCGCATACCAAATTTCATGTTCGCGGATGCGATCATCCGGTTTTTCGCCGAAGATCAGGATGCCGCTCCTTGCCTTCGGGCTTATGCCTTTGCGCTCTTTGACGAGGATCGCTTTGAGCCAGGGATATTCGCTGACTAGAAATTCTTTAGCTGCGTGGACAACAGTCTCACCCTCCGAAGGTAACTCCGCGTAATTGTGAATAATCACTGTCCGCGCGTAGAGATCAACCGCAATGTCCGGATTTCCCTCCAGAAAGCCATTAAAAAGACGAAAAGCAGTTTGATGCTGATTATCAAATAGTGCGGCCCGCGCAGTAATGGCTTTTTGGAGGATATCGTCAAACTGATTCAAATTATTCATAAGCCAGCACCTCATTGATCGTCAACTTCGCTGCATTACGAGCAGGCATGATGCTGGCAATAATCGAAAGGACGATGACAATTCCCAGCCACAGAAAAATACCCAGCGGGGTAAATTGCGCCGCCATCGCTGACCCCATCATCGTTTCGCCAATGATGGTCAGCAGAACCGTACTGATCGGAAAAGAAATGCCAATTGCCAGCACCCAGGTGATCATTCCTATCACCAGTCCTTCAATGATAACAGACTGCATGATGACCTTGTCCACTGCGCCGATGGTGCGCATTACGCCAATCTCACGTGTGCGCTCCAGCACGTTGATGCTCATCGTTCCGGTGAGGCCGATACTTCCCACAAAGGCAGTCAGAATGGCCATGATCAGCAAAAAGATCACCAGCATATTCATCCCAATCGAGGCATTTTCCCGCAAGGCAGACCCCGATAGTACGCTTTGTACGTTCAAATCTCTCATCATAAGTTGCCGATCTATGCGCTCCGTTAATTCGATTTGCGCGTCAGCATCGTGGGTTGCGGTTACAACCCGGTAAGATAGCGCCTGTTCAGGCAGGCCGGTTTTTCTGGCAATAAATTCGAAATTAGCATATCCCAAAGGGTCCCCAAGCATATCCACGAATCGAAATATACCCACAACCTGCCATTCCTCTTCACGTTGTCCTGCAAGTTTGACTTTCAGCATATCGCCTGGTTTGAGATTCGGAAAAAAATTATAGATCGTATCTGAGAGAACCAGTTTTTTTTCTTCATTGGGCAGTAGCCAACGGCCAGCGACAAATTCGGGAGTGAGCAGTTGTGTATTTTGTGGCGGTGCAGAGATAGAGAGATCGGTTACCACCTCGCCATTTTCATCCAGAATTTCGCCAATAGCCCCGGCCCAACCCTCCACCGCCTCCACCCCGGGGATATCAAGGAGGGCTTGTTTTACCTCACTGACGCGATAAGGCTGTTGAAAAGTGACTGTCACGTCGCCCAAAAAATGATCCATAAGTTGATCCATCAGATTGCCCATCGAATCACGCACATTGAAAACCGCAATAAAGACTCCCCCGGCTACCGTGAGCGTAAAAATGGTCAGGAGCAGGCGTCCTTTTTTGCGGAAGGTATTCCGGAAGGAAAGCAGGATCGGGCGAGATATCGAACTGATCCTCTTGGGTTTGAAATTAAGGAGCGACCGTGCCTTGGACCTGGTGCCCGGTCTATAGTCGCTGATCGCACGCCGAACGCTGGTTCGTGCCCCGCTTCTGACAGGAAAAAATCCTGCGCTCAACGGCACAGCAAAGGCAATCACAACCTGCGTAATAACAGCTTCCGGCACAAAGCGAAATCCTTGCAGGACTGCACCCAAAATGGATGTGATCAGCCAGGACAACCCATATCCAGCCACCGCCCCCAGGGGCACTGCAAAAATCAAAGCGATCAAACTATAAAAGACGATCAAGCTCAAATACATGCCTAAAATCTGTTTGCTGCGCCCGCCCACCAATTTCATCACACCGATTTGACGCAATTGTTGGGTCATCAAGGCGTTGAGCGTGTTGATAATCAGTGAACTACTCAAAATTGTGAGCAATCCACCTAACGCACCCAGCAATCCTATTATCGCCAGCGTACTGTCGCTCATGGGATGTTCATTAGAAAGCCCTTCATCCCGATTGTATATTTCGCGTCGACTGCGCTCAATTTTTTCTTCAACGGCATCTCCGACCTCGGTGATGAATTCGCTGTTGGTGCCATCTCCCGTCACAGTGATATAGAGATGATTGAAGCTGTCTCCCAAGCCAAAAGAATGGATGGTATTCATTGTTACATAGGCGTAGACCATTGGGTCCGGGCTCGGCTTCGATGTGGTTTGGTCAGTAACAAGCCCAACCATAGTCAGTTCCCGTGTTTTTTCATCCGGAAAGATGACTTTGATAACGTCACCAGGATGAAATCCTGTCGTATGCATCAAATCCTGACTGATGATGATCTCGTTATCGCCAGGAATCTCTGATCCCTCAATGGCTGTTAAAAGATTGATCTCTCCAGGAAAACTGGATAAGCCGAAAAGTTTTAGATTTTGCGGATTTTCCTCGCCAATGCTGGCCCGGACATCAAATACACGATGAGCGACGACATCTTCCACGCCATCAACCTTTCTCAAACTTCGGACAAAATCCTCGTCAAAGGGGTCAGCCCAGATCTCGATATTTGGCGGGTTGACCGATGCATAACTGTGGCTAATATCCTCGTCCATGATGAAGTAAGCACTGATGACCATGCCGATCGCAAAAACGCCTACAGCAATGGATGCGACAACAAGAATCGTGCGGGTTTTGTCATCCCATAAATCGGTGAAGACTTTGCTCCAGCGTGGTTTAAGGAGGTTGGGTTTGAGTTGGGGGTTTTTCATTTACGCATCCAATATGTGAAGATGAAACACGCCCAGTCTCTGAGCGGAGCATAGCGCAAACGCCTGTACCCGAATGGGTGAAGAGCGGCTTCTCCATCCTCCTCGTCCTTCGACTCCACCGTTCGTGCCGCGAGCACGCCGGTGCGAGACGGCAGGCTCAAGAGCAGTCGCCTTCTGCTCAGGAACTGTGTTTTCTCTTAACCTCATCGGTCGCTTTTCCTTCTCCGGTTTTCACTTTGGCGGGTACTCGCCACATCCTGAAGAGAATCCCGGGTCAACGGAGAGCCATCAATTAATTCATAAAATATATTCTTTGGCAAAAGTGCCAACTCTGCACCCTCTTTTGCTCCCCGTACCTGAGCGATAGAATCCCCTCCCTGGGTTAATTCTATTTCGCCAAAATATTGCCCTGCGCCTAGTTGCGCTAATTGGACCTCTTTGCCTTGCTGATTGGCGACGATGATGTCCACCTCACCAGCGACGATCATAAAGAAATGCTCGACGCTTTCGCCCTCCTTTAGGATGGTTGCACCCGGTGCGATTTTCCGCTTTTCAGCTTTATGCGTCGCCTCCATCATTTGCGCGTGTGACAGGAAGGGCAGCGCCCGTGCAACAGCCTGGTCGATGATCTCACCATCGGACAGGATGATAGTCTGATCAGTTCTCTGTGTGATGGAGGGATCGTGAGTGACGATTAAAATGGTTTTTCCATCTCTCGCCAAACGCTCGAATAAATTGAGAATATTCTTTGCCGATTTTGAATCCAGGTTGCCGGTCGGTTCATCTGCCAAAATAATGGAGGGGTCAGTTGCCAAAGCGCGCGCGATTGCAGCACTCTGTTGCTGTCCGCTGGAAACAGCGGTGGGGAGTTTATCGGCTTGCTCTTCAAGTCCGACCATTTTGAGCAATTCCATTGCGCGGGAAGGTCGCTCCTGAAATGGATAAAGATTACAATAATCCATCGGGAGGATGGTATTTTCCAGGAGTGTCAATGTCGGGAGCAATTGAAAAAATTGGAAGACAACGCCCAGATTTTTCCCCCTCCAAAGGGCGCGTTCACTTTCACTCATCCTATAAACATCTACGTTTCCGATCAGTACCTCCCCGGCGGTGGGATGATCAATGCCCGTAATCATATTTAATAGCGTGGATTTTCCGCAGCCTGATTTTCCAACAATTGAAATAAATTGCCCGTAATCCAATTGCAGATCAACTGATTTTAAGGCTACAAATTTTCCCGCTGCATTTTCATAGATCTTATCGACACCACGCAGAACGATGGCAGGATGCTCACTCCGGTGCGCTTTTGGCGTTTTTTTTGTCGGGGCTTGTGTTCCAAGCGGAATGGTAGTTGAGGTGGATCTAACGATAGCTTTCTCTCGTGGGATACTGACCACGCCATCAGTGATCTGAAGGCGGCGAGAGAAACGAGGGGCATAACTTTCATCATGGGTGACCATGACCACTGTCTTACCCTGAGCCACCAGTTGTTCAAAAATCTGGAAAATAGTTTCGGCGGTGACGCTGTCCAAATTCCCGGTCGGCTCATCAGCGATGATCAATTGTGGATCATTGACCAAGGCCCTTGCAATTGCAACACGTTGTTTTTGTCCCCCGGAAATATGAGCAGGAATTTTATAAGCGTGTTCCGCTATATCAACCAATTCCAGCAAATCAAGTGCTCGCTGCTTGCTGATAATGGGTTGGTAGGCACCCAAAAAGTCAGGAGGCAGCATTACGTTTTTGACGAGATCAAGGGTTGGCATCAATTCGAAGGATTGATAAATAATGCCGAGATTCTCTCCTCGCCAACGCGCAAGCTGATCTTCATTCAGCGTATGTATCAGTGTGGGAGATGATTCAGTTTCATTTAAGGGATGAAATAGAATACTCCCGGAAGAGAGGTTGCTGACACCAGCGATCATGTTAAGAAGTGTGGTTTTACCAGCCCCTGATTTTCCAGTGATTCCCAAAAACTCGCCCTGTTTAATATTGATGCTAACATGCTCGAGGGCGGTAAATGGAATTTCTCCAGTGTTGTAGGTTTTGGTTACGTCTTGTAGATCGAGGATCGTTTTGGGTGGGTGCATATTTTTTTAGCATGAAGAAGCGAATGGGAGAATTATATTTAAACACGATACCCCTTCAGGCGTTTACGCCTTTCAGGGTACAGGCCGACAAGACAAAATACGAAGGAAAAACCAAGCTGCCTTTTTCTTTGTGATCCCTTATGTTCTTTCGGTATAAGTTTTTTCCCTTTTGCGTGTTTTAACGAAGATTGCTTTTATCCAATCAAATTTATTGATGAGAAAATCAGTTGCATCCTGGACGAAGATCTCACCATCGAGGAGTGAGTCGGCGTAATCGTGGATAACCACTGTCCGTAGGTAGAGATCAATCGCGATGTCGGGATTTCCCTCCAGAAAGCCATTAAAAAGATGAAAAGTAGATGGATGCTTCCCGTCAAATAGCGCAGCCCGTGCGATGATGGCTTTTTAAAAAAGATCAATAAAAGTCATGCTTTCTTTATTTTATCCAATTGATCGAAGTGAACTCTAAGAAACAATAGCATTAAGAAAATGACATGCAACACTCTTGCCTTTATGTTGTATAAGGTTCGAATGAACAATACAACTGATTATCTATTTGGAAACCTCGATCAAAACCTCATTTCTTAATAGGAGAGGCATAGTAAATGGCGGATTAAATCTTGAAAGTATTGGATCCTTATCATCATTAAAGAACATACCATCTCTATTTAAATACTCTTTTAGGATTTCCTTTTTCTTATTTACCCTGATTTCATATGGATACCAACTAAATTTTAATACTGCATATATCTTTTCAGGAACTTCTGTAATAATTACTTTTTCGCTATTTGGTTTAGGTAAATTTTCTAAAGTATATTTACTTGGCATTACAAAAGATATTACATGTTCTCCTTCATCATTTATTTCATCGATAACGGGAGTAGTCATGGCAATCTCTTCATTCTTTTCATCAATAACAGGGGTAGTCATTGCAATGCTTTCGTTTGAAGTATTATTGCCAAATATATAGTCAGCTACAATTCTGAAACCCTCATTTGAAACTTCATTTTGATTACCCCTAACTTTAGCGCTAGCAACAATATGCTTATCGTACTTCTAACCTCATATCCATTTTTCTCTTCAATTACAGTATATGATTGAGATTCAATATTTCTTACAAAAAACCAACTCACAAATGCCCAAATTGCCAATACCAATAGTATCGAATATATAATTTTTATCATATTTGGATTATATCATTCAAAAAACCTGACATTTTGCCGTTGCAAAATTGTCAGGTTTAGAATATTGAATCCCAGCCTTTACTTTTTTATCTCTAGCCTTACTCTTTTTATCAAATAGGGTCTCTGTTTGAACTGTGTTTAATTATTTCTTCTCCTTGGACTGCGATTTTGCCCAGGTCCTCTCCCTGATTTCTTCCTTTGCGGTGATTGTTTTGGTTTATCCTCGATCTTGGGGATAAATTTATGCTGCGCCATCTGGTAATAATCATCCAGAAGCATGGTGATGATTGGAAGTTCATCCTCACTCTCGGCAAGATTTTGAGCCAAGACCTTGAAACGCAAACTCCGGTCAGTCTGTAACTGATCGCGTTCGCGCAGACTGGCTTCCAGAAAGACCAGCGATCTTTCGGCAACCACATTTGCGACATCTTCATGAGTGGGCACAGATCGTTCTTCAAATTCGATTTTGAAATGTGCAGCAACATGTTTCATTTGGCGTTTCTCAACAGCATATACCAGTGTCATGGCTACGCCTGTCGCTCCGGCACGACCGGTTCGCCCGGCACGGTGAATATAGGCTTCCAGGTCATCGGGTGGTTCGTATTGGATGACATGGGAAAGCGAGGTGATGTCAATGCCCCTGGCGGCAACATCTGTCGCCACGAGAAAACGCAAGGTCCCCTTCCGCACGCTTCCCAAAACATCTTCCCGTCGATTTTGTGAAAGATCGGAACTTAACTCATCGGCGTCGTATCCATATCGCTTGAGAATGGTCGCCACATAACTCACACGTCTCTTTGTGTTGCAGAAAATGATTGCCGAATGCGGATTCTCCAACTCGATCAGGCGGATCAATACCCGATCTTTTTCCATGCTCGGTACGTTGTAGATAATATGCTCGGTGTCGGTAACGTGGACATGGTCGCTGCTCAGGCTGATGAATTCCGGCTCATGCATGAACTCGTCGGCCGCGCGGATGACGTGCACGGGGAAGGTGGCTGAGAACATGCAGGTATTGACAGCGTGCCGCGGGAGATGGCTCTGGACCTGTTTCATATCCGGATAAAAACCCATCGAGAGCATCCGGTCGGCTTCATCAAAGATCAGCATTTCAAGGCGATCGAGTTTGAAACTTCGTTTGATAAGGTGATCAAGCACACGCCCTGGCGTTCCAACGACGATCTGTGCGCCCTGCTCGAAGGCCTTGATCTGTGGGCCGTAGCCAACTCCACCGTAAACTGCTACGGTTCTAAGACCACTATCCCGACAAATGATTTCTGCTTCCTTTTCCACCTGCTTGGCTAATTCCCGCGTAGGGACCAGGATCAGCGCCTGACAATATTTTTTATTTGCCCTGAGCCGCTCCAGCATGGGGAGCAGAAAAGCCCCTGTTTTGCCGCTACCTGTGCGCGCCTGAATCATGACATCTTTTTTGGCGAAGAGATAGGGGATGGCGCGAGCCTGGACGGGCATTAATTCACTCCAGCCAACGCGATCGGCTGCTGTGCGCAGTTTTTCGGGGAGTTCGGCATAGGTTGTTTTGGGGAGGGTTTCGGGGGATGTTTTTTCTTGTTTTTCTTCCGTTGAATTATTCAAAATATTCTCTCTTTTTTTAAAAACGCGAATTTCGCTAATAAGCGAATGACGCAAATGATTAGTGAGTCCCCTCTCCCCTCGGGAGAGGGCGGAGGGAGAGGGAGGGCAGGGTTGTCCCTGCAATTTTATACATATATCTCTTTGACTCTGCCGACTTGCCCATCCATCAAACGGACCTTGATCCCATGCGGATGATTGGCGGAATTGGTTAATATATCTTTGACAATCCCCTCAGTAACCTTGTCGCTGCGCTGATCTTTCTTTAACACAATGGCGACTTTCAGGCCGGGTTTAATATTATTGCGTTTAGTTCCATTCATAAGATTTATTGTAACAGGCATTGATGATGTTTGTGAATAAAAAAACCATGCAATTGCTTGTTATACTATAAGCCTGAAACATATTTGAGTATAAATTAATAAATTAGGCTCTGACAATTTATCTCTGGAGAATAATGATGGAAAATGCAATCCTTGACTTGATCCATGCCCATGGATCTGTGCGCCATTACAAACCCGACCCGGTTCCTGCTTCCATTGTAGAGAGGATAGTAGCTGCCGGGCAGCGGGCCTCCACCTCGTCAAATATGCAGACCTTCACCGTGGTCGCTGTCACTGATGCAGAAAAACGTTCTGCACTGGCAGAATTATGTGGCGGACAAAGTCATATCGTTCAGGCACCGGTCTTTCTTGCCTGGTGCGCCGACCGTTTCCGGCTGGAGCGGGTAAACCAGATGCGTGGCTATGAACATAATGCCGAAACCGTTGAGAATTTTCTGGTCGCAGCCATCGATGCGGCCATTGCCGCTCAAAATGCCGCCCTTGCGGCCGAATCTCTGGGACTTGGAATCTGCTATATCGGCAGTATTCGCAATAACACAGCTGAGATTATCAAATTACTCGAATTGCCAGAGCATGTTTTTCCCATCACAGGGATGACCATTGGCTGGCCAGAGAAGGCACCGATGATCCGTCCTCGCCTGTCACAGGAGGCAATTTTGCACTGGGAAAGTTACAACACAGAGCAGGATGCCGCGCTGCTGGCGTATGATCAAGTGATGATCGAAACCGGCATTTATACTGATCGCCAGGTTCCTGTCCCGGGTAGAGATGGAGAAATGGAAGCTTATGGCTGGCTTGAGCACACTGCTCGACGAACATCCCAAGTTACTCGCAAAGAAATGCTTTCCATTATCAAAAAGCAAGGCTTTGGAATGAAATAAAAATGAAAGAGATCAGCCGGGTAGTACGCTCAAAAGAAAAAGCCCGCCAGACATACGACGGGATCAGTCGCTGGTACGATCTATTTGCTGCCAGCGAGAAGAAATTTGCCGATCTAGGATTGGAGATGCTGAATTTGAAGAGCGGCGAAATCGCCCTCGAAATTGGCTGTGGAACTGGTCACGCCCTGGTTGCGTTGGCCCTGGCTGCTTACCCCGCAACAGTGTACGGAATCGATATCTCAGAGAAGATGCGTGCTATCGCAGAGAAGAGACTCCTCCGTGCGGGACTGGCAGATGCCGTTCGCCTGGAGACAGGAGATGCTACTTCATTGTCCTATGCCGACGAATATTTTGACGCTATTTTTATCAGCTTCACATTGGAATTATTTGACACGCCAGAAATCCCCATTCTGCTCAAGGAATGTCAACGTGTGTTGAAACCCACCGGGCGTTTGGGGGTTGTTGCGCTCGAAAAAGAAGATTCTCTCGCCGTGCGCATCTATGAATGGTTTCATGCCAAAATGCCAGCCTTGGTGGATTGTCGTCCAATTTATCCTGTAGACAGCCTGACAAGTACAGGATTTAAAATCCAAGAAAAGAAAATACTCAAAATGTGGGGATTACCCGTTAGCATTGTGATAGGTCTGAAATAATAAGGCATTCATTCCAACATCAGGTTTGATCCAGCATAAAAAGAAATTATCCAATAATCCCAAATGAAACCCCCTCATGGCGAACCAGCATGAGCTCGGTTTGGATGTTCAGTTTAGACAAATAAAAATTGGAGATAGTGGCATGGTAAATAGAGGACCAGGCAATTCTGTATTGCTCAATGGATGAATTTAGATCGGTTTGCGTGGATATACGGATTTTTCCTTCCACAAGAAATGACCCCAGTACAACCTTAACATGCTCCATCATCCTGTTTTCTTCATGCTCGTCGTAATCCACCTCATTTTCGATTCCCTGTCCAACATGAAAGCCGATGATACTGGGGACGGGAATAAATTGTTCATCAAATTTGATAATTCTGTCAGGGTTATCCGGTCGAATCATTTGCGCGTTGAGTAAACGCAAAAATGTTGGTGCACCTTCGGTCCGTAACCAGGTATTCACGCGGGCAATTTTTTTCGTCACAACGGAGCCGTTGAATACTGCGGCGTCAGTATACACCATCACGGGCGTGAGCTTTTCATCGGGTTTTAGTTTATACATTTGGCTGCCTCCTCCAAAGAATTACCATTATTATACAACACCCTTGCCTCGCCTATTATCCCCGCTTATACTCAGATCATGCAAACCCGCTGGCAAATCCAAGCCCCCCTCACCCCGGAAGCCGATCAGGCCCTTGAAAAATTCCCTCCCATCTTGCGCCAACTGCTCTTCAATCGTGGATATGCAACCGATGCTGAAGCACGCGCTTTTTTGAAAGCCGCCCCCGATCATACGATGTCGCCCTGGGCGTTAAAAGATATGGCGATTGCGGTGGATCGAATTATCCAGGCAATAGAGCAGAAAGAGAAAATTATTATCTATGGGGATTACGACGTTGACGGCGTCACATCCACCGCCTTGCTGGTTCAGGTTTTGCGGGTACTCAACGGGGATGTTCATGCCTATATCCCGAACCGTTTTGATGAAGGATATGGTTTGAATATGGATGCGCTGGATCAGCTTGCAAAGGATGGGGCGGGGTTAATTATCACCGTGGATTGTGGCATTCGCTCAGTGGATGAGGTCGCTCACGCACGTGACCTTGGGCTTGCCCTCATTATTACAGATCATCACACCCCTGGCGATGTGCTGCCACCCGCGCTGGCGATCATCAACCCAAAACAAAATGGTGATACTTATCCCGAGAAATACCTAGCCGGGGTAGGCATTGCTTATAAAATGGCACAGGGATTGCTGGAGAAAAATCAGGGAACCAATGGTTTCACTGCAGATAAACTTCTTGATCTGGTGGCTTTGGGAACTGTCGCTGATCTCGCACCTTTGACGGGTGAAAACCACGCCCTGGTCCGCAAGGGCCTGCGTGTGATGCGTAACGCCCAGCGTCAGGGATTGGTTTCTCTTGCGGCAGTTGCGGGGGTCAATATCAAGGAGGTCACTGCCATGAATATCGGATTTGGCCTTGGGCCTCGTCTGAACGCAGCCGGTCGCCTTGATTCGGCAATCGCAGCTTTAGATTTATTGATGGAAACTGACTTTATGAAAACGGGCGAAATGGCCCAGGCACTTGAGATCCAAAATCGGGAACGGCAGACCATCACCCGTGAGATGCAGCAGCAGGCTGAGGTCATCGCCCTTGCCGATGACCCGGACGCATTGCTGCTTTTCGCTGCCTCGCCGGAATTTAATCCTGGCGTGGTGGGGTTAGCCGCATCCCGCCTGGCAGATATATACTATCGACCCGCTATCGTTGGGGAAGTGGATGAAGAAACCACGCGTTGTTCGTGCCGCTCGATCCCTGAATTCCATATCACAGAAGCTCTTGACGAATGCGCGGATTTGCTTGTCCGGCATGGAGGTCACGCCGCTGCGGCAGGATTCACTGTCCGCAATGAAAATGTGGGGATATTACTTAAACGCCTGAGAGAGATTGCAACGGAAAAACTCGCGGGTGTAGACCTGCGACCGGTATTGGTAGCAGATATGGAGCTTGGGCTCGAATCCTTGAGTTTCGAGATGCTCGAACATTTTAATTATCTCGAACCCACTGGCTATGGAAATCCACGCCCGATTTTTGTTTCCCGCAATCTGCGTGTAAAAAGTTCACGTACTGTTGGACAGGATCAGTCTCATCTCAAGCTGACATTATCAGATGGTGAAGCCACTTTGGATGCAATCGCTTTTCGGCTGGGGCACCTCAAGCCTGATCTGCCCCCAAAAATCGATTTGCTCTTTACTTTTGAGGTGAGCGAATGGAATGGGCGGAAATTATTGCAGTTGAATGTGAAGGATATCAAGTTCTGAATTTAATTGTTGGTATAGGAGAAATTCCCAAATGACAGAAGAATTGGTAAAACGACTGCTCTCTGGTAATGAGGCCCTGGCGCGCGGCGCCTGGGAAGCAGGCGTGGAAGTGGCGTCGGGTTACCCGGGGACACCGAGTACCGAAATCCTGGAGTTTTTTGCTTCAATGCCAAATGTTTATGCTGAGTGGGCTCCGAATGAGAAAGTCGCGCTGGATGTCGCTGTGGGTGCAGCATATGCGGGTAAACGCGCCCTGGCGACCATGAAGCATGTTGGTGTGAATGTAGCCGCAGATTCATTTTTCTATGCCGCGATGACCGGGATGGAAGCTGGCCTGGTGATCGTTTCTGCCGATGACCCTTCAATGCATTCCTCCCAGAACGAACAGGATAACCGCAATTATGCCAAATTTGCGCGTATTCCCTGCCTCGATCCTGCTGACAGTCAGGAAGCCAGGGATATGATGGTGAGGGCATTTGAGATCAGTGAAGAATTTGACACCCCTGTTTTAATCCGCCCGACGACGCGGATTTGTCATACCAGCTCACTCGTCGCAACCGGACCTGATCGCTACCAAACCCCACCTCCGGGAAAATATCCGCGTAACCCTGCCAAATATGTCATGATCCCCGCCAATGCGCGCAAACGACATCCTCTTGTGGAGGAGCGTCTCCAAAAACTTGCTGACTTCGCCGAGACTTCTGATCTCAATCGGGCAGAGATGCGTAGTTTTGAGCTTGGTGTAATTACCAGCGGGATTGCCTATCAGTACGCTCGCGATGTTTTCCCTGATGCCAGCATCTTAAAGCTTGGCATGTCTTTCCCGCTGCCGCAAAATATGATTCGTGATTTTGCTGCAAAGGTTGATAAAGTCATCGTACTTGAGGAACTGGATCCCTTTATCGAGGAGCAGGTATTGATGATGGGGATCAAATTATATAAACCGGATGGATGGGTTGGCGGCAAATATCCACATTTTAAATCGATCTTTCCGCATAACGGTGAACTGAATTCGGGAATCGTACGATCGCACGCAATTCGGATTGGCTTATTGCCCGATGAACCGAAAACCCAACCCGAGGTCGAGTCTGCTCCGGCTGCGCGAGTGGAGTTCCCCGTCCTTTTGGTGGAAGAACTGCCCAGGCGCCCCCCAGCGCTTTGTCCCGGTTGTCCTCATCGGAGCACTTTCTATATCTTGAACAAGCTCAAACGACCAGTCAACGGTGATATCGGCTGTTATACACTGGGTGTTGTACCGCCTTTGAGTGCAATGGACACCTGCGGTTGTATGGGCGCAAGTATTGGCGTGGCGCATGGCGGCATGATGGCTGGCGACAGGGAACGACATTTTTCGGTGATCGGTGATTCGACTTTTTTTCACACCGGGGTGCAGGCCTTGATGAATGTGGCCTATAACCAGAGCAATGTGATCACGATCATTATGGATAACCGTATTACCAGCATGACAGGACAACAGGAAAATCCCGGTTCCGGGTTAACCCTGCAAGGCAAGCCAACCAACGAAGTCGATATTGAAGCACTTGTCCGCTCAATAGGCATCAAAACTGTCAGGCGCGTTGATGCCTATGATGTGGATGCGATTGAAAGCACGCTCAGGGAGTGGCTGAAAATCGACGAGCCGGCAGTCTTGATCACTGATCATGCCTGTGCCCTTGTTCCAGATGAGCGCAAAAAATATCTGCCCCTGGATATCGTTGAAGAGGATTGCAATGGTTGCACTCTCTGCTTCCGGATCGGTTGTCCAGCGATCATCAGATCAGAAAAGCTGGACGAGAAAACCCGGCGTCCGCTGGCGGAAATAAACCCGATACTTTGTACAGGATGTGAAATCTGCTCGCAGGTTTGCCCCCGTGATGCAATTTTATTTCGCGAGCAGGTATTGGCACGACAAGTGGATTAGGTTCACCACAAAGATACGGAAAAACACAAAGGTTTTCTTGGTGAACTTTGTGCCTTTGTGGTAAATCATCGAGGGAATTATGAAAAATATGCGTTTTCTACTGGTGGGCGTTGGTGGGCAGGGAACGATCCTTGCCAGCAACGTTTTAGCCGAATTGGGAATTAGCCTGGGTTACGATGTAAAAAAAGCCGAGGTTCATGGCATGTCGCAACGCGGTGGGAGCGTGGTCTCACACGTCAGTTGGGGTGAGAAAGTCTATTCTCCTGTCATTCCTGATGGCGAAGCGGATATTCTGATCGCATTTGAGAAGCTGGAAGCAATCCGTTTTGTGGGTGGAGTTCGCGAGAAAGGGATGGTCCTGGTAAATGATTATGAAATCACTCCCTTATCCGTCAGCTCCGGGATGGATGTGTATCCTGCCAATGAAAAGATCAAAGCATCTTTCAAATTGGTGACTGATAAAGTTTATTGGGTGAGGGGTGTTGAGATCGCTAAAGAACTTGGCAATATCAAAGCTGCGAATGTGGTACTTCTGGGAGCGCTTTCTAAGATACTGGAAATGGAGTCAGATCCGTGGTTGAAGGTAATTGAGGCCCGGGTCCCGCCGAAATTTGTTGAGCTGAACCGGGAGGCTTTTCAGGCCGGGCGTCAGGCTGTGAAGTAATCTCGCTCAGGTCTGGATCTCATCCTACTGATATTCAGATAAATTGGTTATGAGCGTCCCGCAGGTTAATTTTTTTGTACCTGAAATAATGGGAACCTGCGGGACGTTTTACTCAGATAATATTATCTAACTTTAGTGAATATCAATAGACCTCTTTCATATGTGCTCCCAGCGGCGTCCCCGCCGCCGAGGACGGCGGCTAGAGCAGTGTCAAAAAGGGGTTTTTGCAAGAAGTCTAATAGGAAAAGAGAACTTTATTACGAAAAACCATCCCGTTCCCGGAATGGTTTTTTCTTTTTTGAGAAATTATCAGTCTTGTATGCTTTCTTCCCGATAATGACAGCCTCTGCTGACCTTGTTCATTCTGGCAGCATTGGCAACGATCAGGGCGGCCTGGACGCTGTTGCGCAGGCCGATCAGGCCGTCTGTCAGGCGGGATTTTTTGTAGAAGCCTTCGATCTCGGTCCGTAAATGATGGAGTTCGCGCAGGGCGCGATTCATCCGATAATGGCTGCGAACCAACCCGACATAATGCCACATCAGGTTGCGGATGGTTTGCATGTCACCCTGGATCAAAGTAGGATCGGTATCGTATTGAGCGTTGGTGTCATCCCAAGGGGGGACATCATTTTCATCCACAATGGGGGCAGGTTCAAGGTCACGGATGTGACGGGCAGCGCGGTCGCCCCAGACCAGGCCTTCCAATAAGGAGGTACTAGCCAATCGGTTTGCCCCATGGACCCCGGTGCAGGAAACTTCACCTACCGCGTATAGACCCGGGATTGAGCTTTGTCCCCATTCATCGACCAATACGCCACCGCAGAAATAATGCGCAGCCGGTACCACCGGAATTGGCCGCTCGGTGATATCGATCTCCATTTTCAGGCAGCGTTCATAAATTTGCGGGAAGCGTGTTTTGATCGCATCCGCTTTCATATGCGAGGCGATATCGAGCAGGACATAGGGATAATCATTTTCCAGCATTTCCCAATAAATGGCACGGGCGACAATATCGCGCGGGGCAAGGTCTTTCCATTTAGAGGAATATTGGGACATAAAAGCTCGTCCACCTGGGGTCATTAATACGCCGCCCTCTCCGCGAACAGCTTCGCTGATCAGGAATTTCGTCACTCCTGGCATATGCATTGCAGTGGGGTGAAATTGGACGTATTCAGCATTTGCGACTCGTGCTCCAGCCCGATAAGCCATCGCTAATCCATCGCCACGGGCGCCACTTGGATTGGTAGTATTGAGGAAGATTTGTCCCAAACCGCCAGAGGCCAGAATGGTATTATTGGCCAGGACGCGTGAGATCTTGTGGTTTTTCTGATTAAAGACGTAGGCTCCATGACAGGCAGGATGCTGATAAATGGCAAGGGGATTTCGGGCGTGGTGGGGGAAGGTGATCAGGTCGATCGCAGTTTGCCCGGTGAGAATATTGACGTTGGGTTGCTCATCCAGTTTTTGGAGCAATGCACGCATGATCGCTTTGCCGGTAAAATCACCGACATGCAGAATGCGCCGCCGCGAATGAGCCGCCTCGAGGCCGTAGACCAGCCCGCCACTCTCTTTTTCGTCGAATGAGACGCCAACCTGTTCAATGAGTATTTTCTGAAGGAGTTCAGGCCCATCCTTTGCCAGGATTTCAACGGCCTCGGGAAAGCAGATCCCATCCCCGGCGTTGAGGATATCCTCCCTGAGCATATCGGAAGAATCTTCCTGCCCGCGCCCGACGATACCCCCCTGGGCATATTGCGAATTGCTTTCAATCGGTCTTTGTGCACTGGTAATGAGCGTGATCTGGCGTTGAGAGTCTGCGCTCAGGCGCAAGGCAGCGCTTGCTCCGGCGATGCCGCTACCGATGATGAGGACGTCTGTTTGCATATGTAGTACCCGATTGGGTGAAGGACGAGTTTTTAACGCGCCACTCTTCGACTACGTTCATCGCTACCGCTCTGAACTCCGCTCAGAGGCTGGGGGGTTCCTGTCTATCCAATTTCAATCATGCGCTGGACTGCGCGCTCGGCGCGAATGCGAATATCTTCAGGGATTTCGATTACATAGCGCATATTTTGTAAAGAATCCAGCGTGTCTTCAAGGGTAATTTCGTTCATATGCGGGCAGCGTACGCGACATAAGCCAAGCATATTTTTATCTGGGTTAGCAGCAGCGATATTGTCACCCATGGCACATTCGGTCAGCAATAAATATTGAGGCGCATTGCTCTCTTCCACGTAGCGGATCATGGCTGTCGTGCTGCTGGCAAAGTCGGAGGCGGCTACCACTTCCGGGCTGCATTCGGGATGGGCAAGAATCGCCACGTCGGGATATTGGGCGCGGATATCTTCGATATCCTTCACAGTAAATTGTTCGTGCACCTCGCAGCGTCCATGCCAACCGATCAACTGAACATCCAGGAGAGAATCGTTCGCCCTCTTTGTGCGTGTGGGGAAAATAATATGCTTGCCCGTCTCCTTGGCGACATTCCCTGCGAGATATTCATCCGGCAGGAAGATGACGGTATCAGTATTTAAGGATTCTACGACTGCCTTGGCATTAGCTGATGTACAGCAAATATCACTTTCGGCTTTCACATCGGCATAGGTGTTGACATAGGTCACCACTGGCACACCGGGAAAGCGTTCCCGTAAATCGCGGACATCCTGTGCCGTAATACTTTCTGCCAGCGAGCAGCCAGCCTTTTTTGCAGGAAGGAGCACCGTCTTTTTGGGGTTAAGGATTTTGGCAGTTTCGGCCATAAAACGCACTCCGCAAAAGACGATGATATCTTTGTCGGTTTCAGCAGCGATGCGACTCAGTCCCAAAGAATCTCCGACATGATCGGGGATCGAGTGAAAGAGGGCTGCCTCCATATAATTATGCCCGAGAATGACAGCATTCTTTTCAATCTTGAGTTTGTTGATTTCCCAGGCGATCTCGGCCTTGATAAATATTTCTGGTTCAGGAACGACATTTTTGAGCTTCTCTTGCATTTCCTGATAAAAAGTTTCAAAGGTCATTAGGTTCTCCAATAAAAGGAATAGTTGCGATTTACGCGACCATCCGCATGCTGATATCAAAAACTGGTACGGAATGTGTCAATGCGCCAACCGAGATAAAATCCACACCTGTTTGAGCAATCCCGCGGACAGTTTCCAGGGATACGTTTCCGGAGGCCTCCAATTGGACTCGGCCTTTTGTGATCTCGACTGCCTGGCGCATCATATCCAGGGACATATTATCAAGCATGATCCGTTCCGGCAATAGCGAAAGGGCTTCATTTAATTCATCCAGATCTTTGACCTCCACCTCGATGAGGTAGCGCGTGCCATACTGCTGACGTACGCCTGCTACCGCTTCCGCGATTCCGCCTGCGCCGTCGATATGGTTATCTTTGATGAGGATCATATCATGTAAACCCATCCGATGATTTTCGCCTCCGCCCATCAGGACCGCATATTTATCGATCACACGCAGCCCGGGCGCTGTCTTGCGTGTATCCAGGATGGTTGCATTTGTTCCAGCGACTGTATCCACATATTTTCTTGTCAGCGTTGCAATGCCAGAAATACGCCCTACAAAGTTTAGTGCAGTCCGCTCGGCAGCCAACATCCCTACGCCTGGGCCAGAAAGTTCGGCCAGAACCGTTCCAGGTTCTACCTGCTGACCATCCTGAACATTTGCAGAGAATTCAATTTTTGGATCTACAAATTTGAAAATGACAGCGGCCAGATCCAGCCCAGCGATGATGCCGCTCGCTTTCGCGGTGATCTTGCCATGTAAAATCACATCTGCATCGAGAGTGGCTGCGCTGGTTATATCCTTTGATGCGAGCTGTGCCCGATTAATTTCGAGATCCCCATCGGCCGATAAATCTTCTGCCAGCGCCAATTCCACAGTCTGTACAACGGAAAAATGCCGGAGCGGTTTGGGTAGATGTGAGTAAATCTTATTATCTAGAGAATTATTGTTCATGAGGACATTATCTTGGAAATAGAATAAAAAAGTGACCGTGATTTCTCACAGTCACCTGGTTTTTTATCTAGCGCTTCAGAGCACCCCAGCCAGCGTACTCGGCAGTATCGCCAAGCTCGGATTCTATTCGCAAGAGCTGGTTATATTTTGCCACGCGGTCAGAACGGGCGGGTGCGCCGGTTTTGATCTGACCGGTGTTCAGGGCCACAGCCAGATCGGCGATGGTTGCGTCTTCGGTTTCTCCGGAGCGGTGAGAAGTGACTGCATTCCATCCGGCGCGGTGGCACATTTCTACAGCCTGGAAGGTTTCAGTCAACGTTCCAATTTGATTGACTTTTACCAGGAGGGCATTGGCGGCTTTCTCGTCGATACCGCGTTGGACGCGCTCTGGGTTGGTTACCAAAAGATCGTCACCGACGATCTGGATCTTGTCGCCCATTTCGGCGGTCATCAACTGAAAGCCCTTCCAATCATCCTCGGCAAGGCCGTCTTCGATTGAAACAATGGGGTATTGATCGACCCAGGTTTTCCAGTAGGCTACCATTTCTTCGCTGGAAAGTTTCTTTCCTTCTGTACGCAAATTATAGAGACCATCTTCGTAGAATTCAGAGGCGGCCGGGTCAAGGGCGATTCCGATCTCTTCACCGGCCTTATAGCCAGCTTTCTCAATCGCTTCGAGAATTACTTCCACGGCTTCAGCATTGGCTTTCAACGCCGGGGCATAGCCGCCCTCGTCTCCGACCAAGGTTGCATAACCGCGCGCTTTCAAAACAGATTTCAAGGCGTGGTAGATTTCCGCTCCCCAGCGCAACCCCTCCGAAAAACTTGGCGCACCGAGAGGCATGACCATGAATTCCTGGGCATCTGTCGATTGCCAGGCAGTGTGTGCGCCGCCATTTAGTATATTCATCATCGGAGTAGGGAGCAGATGGGCATGGACCCCACCGAGATAACGGTACAGGGGCAGACCCAGTGAATTTGCGGCAGCTTTCGCGGTGGCAAGACTCACCCCAAGGATCGCGTTCGCGCCGAGCCGCGCTTTATTGGGTGTTCCGTCCAATTCGATCAGGGCCTGGTCAATTTCGCGTTGTTCGGAGGCATCCCATCCAAAGAAAGAATCGGCGATCTCTTCATTCACATTTGCGACGGCGTTGGCAACACCTTTACCTAGATAGCGATCTTTATCGCCATCGCGCATTTCAAGGGCTTCGTGCGTGCCAGTGGAAGCGCCCGAAGGAACAGCGGCGCGCCCCCAGGCACCATCAGCGAGTACAACCTCAACCTCAACAGTCGGGTTACCGCGCGAATCAAGAATTTCAAGGGCAGAGATATCAACAATCGTAGTATCCATTTGCTTCTCCAAGCGTTAATTAATATGTGTTATCTTCAAAATTTGCATCGCAAGTATAACCCTTTTTATTTGTTCTGGAGGTTTGTTTGCCAGTTTTAAATTCCCCAAATATCGATCCCCGTGAAAAGCAAAGATTCCAATTTGTAGCCACGCCCTTTCGGGTGGGATTGGTGTTTACCCTCAAGAATATTTTTCGTATTTTTATGGATTTGAAAATCGAGGGTAAGGGTAATTTCCCGCAGGAGGGGCCTGTAATCGTTGCCGCAAATCATGTCACCAATTTTGATGTTTTCCCCATGCAGCTCAGTCTGCCCCGCCCGATTTTCTATATGGCAAAATCGGAATTATTCAAAAATCCGATCATGGATATCGCGCTGAGAAATGTGGGTGCCTTTCCCGTTCATCGGCAGGGGAAGGATCTTTGGGCACTGAAACACGCCAAAAAGACGCTCTCTCACGAGCAGACTTTAGGCATGTTTCCGGAGGGGACGCGTTCACGAGGCGAGGGGCTTGGTCTCGCCAAAACAGGAACTGCCCGCCTCGCGATGGAGGCAAATGTCCCGATCATGCCGATGGCTATCATAGGTAGCAATAAATTCTTCAGGGAGTTCCCCAGGAGGAATCAGGTCACGGTGATATTTTGCCCACCCATACTTCCGCAAGAAGGCGATGATGCTCTTGCCCTGACGGACAGGATCATGTTTTCTATTGCGGCCAATCTCCCACCAGAGATGCGTGGAGTTTATGCCGAGATGCCGGAAGGGTTTGGAACCCCTCTGTGATCCCCCCCGCCAGCGAGGGGGATGGCTCGTTTACGAGTTGGGGGTGATTATCTGCCAGCTTTCTTTTTTGTCGCCTTTACAAAGCCTAGAAAAAGTGGATGTGGTCTCATGGGGCGTGACAAAAATTCAGGGTGAAATTGGCTCCCGACCATAAAGGGATGGTCGGCAATTTCTGAAATTTCGACCAATTTATTATCCGGTGAAACGCCCGAGAAGACCATCCCCTTTTTCTCAAACTCGTCACGATAAGCATTGTTAAACTCAAACCGGTGACGGTGACGCTCTTCGACCTGCTTTACGCCATATGCCTCGGCTGCTTTTGAGCCTTTTTTCAATACGCAAGGATATAAACCGAGGCGCATTGTGCCCCCCATATCGGTAATATCACGCTGATCCAGCATCAGATCAATGACCGGATCTTTTGTATTCAGGTCAAATTCTGTCGAGTTGGCATTTTCGTAATCAAGAATATTACGGGCAAATTCTATGCACATCAACTGCATGCCGAGGCATAATCCCAAATAGGGAATTTTATTTTCGCGGGCATAATTGGCGGCAAGGATCTTGCCTTCGATACCGCGCGTACCAAAGCCGCCCGGAACGATGATTCCATCTGCGGACTTGAGCGCATCCAAGCGTTTACCCTTTTCAAGATCGGCAGAATGGATCCATTCGATTTCTGATTCAACCCCGAGGGAGATGGAGGCGTGACGTAAAGACTCCCGGACCGACATATAGGCATCCTGCAATTCAACATATTTCCCAACCAACGCAATTTTTATGGTTGGCTTGTCTTTCTTTACTTTTTCGACCAGCTTTTTCCATTCTCCGAGCTTTGGCGTTTTACTTGCTTTTAGTCCAAGTTTTTCGATAACAAAGTCTGCGACGCCAGTTTTTTCCAGTAATAGAGGCACCTCGTATAATGTCTTGGTGGTGGTCATTGGGACAACAGCGCGTTTTTCCACATCGCAAAAGAGGGCGATTTTATCAACCAGCTCTTGCTCCATAGGATGATCGGAACGGGCGATGATCATATTTGGTGAGATACCAATCCCGCGTAATTCGGCGACAGAATGTTGGGTGGGCTTCGTTTTCAATTCTCCGGTTGCACCGATATGGGGCAGCCAGGTCACATGAACAAAAAAGAGATTTTCCCTGCCGATCTCACGGTTCATTTGACGCATAGCTTCCATAAAGGGCTGTGATTCGATATCGCCGACTGTTCCGCCGACCTCGACCAGGACGATCTCTGCCCCAGTCGTTTTCGCGACAAGCCCGATCCGGCGTTTGATCTCGTTGGTGATATGGGGGATGACCTGAATCGTCCCGCCGAGATAATCGCCGCGTCGTTCCTTGGAGATCACCTCGGCATAAACCTGCCCTGAAGTGAAGTTGCTGACCTGGGTCAGGGGTGTATCAATAAAACGTTCATAATGCCCAAGATCCAGATCTGTTTCGGCGCCATCATTGAGGACGAAGACCTCGCCATGCTGGTAGGGGGACATCGTCCCCGGATCAACGTTGATGTAGGGATCGAGCTTCTGGACCGAGACTTTGAATCCGCGTTCCTTCAGCAGCAAGCCCAATGCCGCGGCTGTAACGCCTTTTCCTACTGAGCTGACAACGCCGCCTGTAAAAAATATATATTTTGGTGTCATAATTTCCTCGTAATTTTACAAAAAAGATGCGGGGAGGGCCGCTGATCGGCTCCTCCCCGCATGGGGTTTATTTTGGAGTGAGAATGAGATGGGTTTTTCATCCCACCAACTTTGTAAGAGTTTCGGCAGCACGCCGCATTTCAAGGAGGATCAGTCCAAGTTTTGCTTTTTTGCGTGCCATCGCGGTGAGGACTGCTTCTTCGCCAATGGCGGTCAGGATGATAAAACCATTGTCGCCTCTGATATAAACCTGGTCAAGACCGCCGCGGCCGAGCTCTCCGGCGATGCGTTCTCCAAGGCTAAGCATGGCAGCAGACATGGCTGAAACACGGTCTTCCTCGACTTCGTCAGGTAAAGCGGAAGCTATAATGAGTCCGTCTACAGAAACGACCGCCGATGCTTCGATATCGGGGGCGGCTGACTGCATTTCGCGTAGACTTTCAACCATTTGTTCGCTGATAGATTTGCTCATCCGAGAGGAGCCTCCATTGCTTCGGGCGTGTTTATATTTCGGAATGAGTTTACCATAAAATCAAATCATCAGAGCTTGCCCAATCATTTATTTTCTTGATATATTCCATTTTAACAGGTCATATTAAATTTTTCAGGATCTTCACTCAAGCAGGAGTGTGTCGCACCCTCTTCGATAAAAAGGATATTCACTAAAGGCAGTTGATTTAATTGGAGTAAAACGTCCCTCAGGTTCCCATGATTCATGTACTTGAAAAACATAAACCTGCGGGACGCTCAAAGCATATTGGCTGCTTTGTGTTAAACTTAGCCGTTGTAAAAAAGAAGAGTAAATAATATGACTGACACCTATCTGATCGTTGGCCTGGGAAATCCGGGTCGTGACTACCGCGAAAATCGCCATAATATTGGCTTTATGTTGATCGATCGTTTGGCTATCCGTCTGGATGCCAAAATGACGCGTTTGCAATCAAAAGCCTTGGTGGGTATAGCCCGTCATCAAGATACCAAAGTGATCCTAGCCAAACCACAGACCTTTATGAATCTCTCTGGGCAGGCGGTGCAGGGGTTGGCTCGATTTTATAAATTGCCCTTCTCAAATTTGCTGATTGCCCACGACGATCTGGATTTGCCATTTGGCACAATTCGTTTGCGCCCGGATGGCGGGGCGGGTGGACAAAAAGGGATCAAATCGACAATCGAACAGCTTGGCACGCCGGATTTCCCCCGTTTACGCCTGGGGATTGGGCGCCCGCCCGGACGGATGGATCCGGCCGCCTATGTGCTCCAAAACTTCTCCATAGGGGATGAAATGCTTCTTTCAGAGACTCTTGATCGTGCCGCAGATGCAGCCTTCAAATTCATTGATGAGGGGATTGATGAGGCGATGAACGAGTTTAATGGCAATACTGCTTAAAGTTCAGCTGTCAGCTCCTGGGCGGAGCGATGACCAACGGGAAGAGTGCAGTCGAAGGACGAGTTATTAAAAATACGCTCTTCGCCCTTTCGAGTACAAGTCGTCTACAGTTTCGCTACGCTTCACTTCCGCTCAGAGACTGACTTGTTTTCCAACTTTCAAACCTGTAACTTTCTAACCAGCTTTCTTTGCCGCTTCCTTCTGCTTTCTTTTCTGTTCCTGCTTTCGGCGCCGATTCTCTTCCATTTTTTCGCTCGCGCGCGCTTTCTCGATCCTGGCCCATGTATCACGCAGGGTGACAGTGCGATTGAAGATCAAATTCCCATCGGTCGTATCGGGATCGACGACAAAATATCCCAGCCTTTCGAACTGGAAGCGGTCACCGGGACGCGCGCCTTTCAGGCCTGGTTCCAATTTGCAGCCTTTTACGGTCTCAAGCGAATCGGCGTTAAGATAGTCTGTAAAATCCTTCCCCTCCTCAGCGGACATCGGGTTGGGGACAGTGAAGAGCCGGTCATAAATGCGGACTTCGGCATCAATTGCATCTTCTGCCGAGATCCAGTGAATGGTACCGCGGACCTTGCGTCCATCCGGGGCGTAGCCGCCCTTTGTCTCAGGGTCATAGGTGCAGTGGACTTCCGTTACCTCGCCAGACTCGTCTTTAACAAAATCGGTCGCCGTGACAAAATATCCATAACGGAGGCGAACCTCACGTCCGGGGGCGAGCCGGAAATATTTATTTGGGGGATCCTCACTGAAATCGCTTTTTTCAATATAGAATTCCCGCGAGAAGGGAATTTGTCGCGTTCCAGCTGATTCATCCTCCGGATTATTGGTCGCCTCCAGAATCTCAGTTTGCCCCTCAGGATAATTGGTGATGACGACCTTGAGCGGATCGAGGACAGCCATCCGCCGTTCGGCGCGCTTATTCAGATCCTGACGGATATGGTGCTCAAGCAAGCCCACATCAGCAGTGCTGTTCTTTTTGGCGACCCCGGTTGCCTCGACAAAGGCGCGGATCGCTTCTGGCGTGTAGCCACGGCGTCTGTAGGCGGTCAGGGTCGGCATGCGGGGATCATCCCAGCCTTTGACCAGACCTTCCTTGACCAATTTGACCAGCCGGCGTTTGCTCATCACTGTATATGTCAGACCCAGGCGGGCAAATTCGATCTGACGGGTTTTAAAGATCCCCAATTCTTCCAGGAACCATTCGTAAAGGGGGCGGTGATCTTCGTATTCAAGCGAGCAGAGCGAGTGGGTGATCCTCTCAATGGAATCGCTCTGACCATGGGCAAAATCATACATCGGGTAGATGCACCATTTATCGCCGGTGCGGTGATGGGGTGGATTATGCAGGATGCGGTAGAGGACAGGGTCGCGCATATTCATATTCCCGGATTCCATATCGATCCTGGTGCGCAGCACGACCGAGCCATCCGCAAATTCGCCCTCCTTCATGGCCTTAAATAGTTCCAGGTTTTCTTCAATGGGACGATCGCGGTAGGGGCTGTTAACGCCAGGCTTGGTGAGGGAGCCTCGATTTTTACGGACTTCATCCTGTGTTTGCTCATCAACGTAGGCTTTGCCTTTTTTAATTAACTCAATTGCATATTCATAAAGCTGGTCAAAGTAGTCGGAGGCGTAAAATTCATTTTTCCATTCGTAACCCAGCCAGCGGATATCTTCCTTGATCGCATCCACATATTCCACGTCTTCTTTGGTGGGGTTGGTATCATCAAAGCGCAGGTTACAGAATCCGCCATTTTCCTCGGCGATGCTGAAATCGATGATAATGGCGCGGGCATGCCCGATATGCAGGTAGCCATTCGGCTCTGGCGGGAAGCGGGTGGCAATGCTGCTAAAGCGTCCGGATGCCAAATCTTCGGCGACGGCTTCGCGGATAAAATGGGAGGTTTTGTTAATCTCTTCTGTCATGATGGATAAATCCTTGATCTATAGAATAAGCGTGGGCGAATTATAACAAAGAAGAAGGCTATGAGTGTCTTTTGCTGGACGTATTATGGGGGGCATGGTAAAATCTTGCCGCTGAAATGGGGGCTCGTCTAATGGTAGGACAGCTGTCTCTGGAACAGTAAGTAGAGGTTCGAATCCTTTGCCCCCAGCACATAAAAGGCTCCCAATCGGGAGCCTTTTGGGTTTGGGTAGTCGTTTTTCAACATCTAAAACCATCTCACAGACCTTGACGCGGTACAATTTACTTCAATTGATTTTAGGATGAATTAATTCTTAGGAGAATAGAAATGAGCGGTATAACCAAAACCATCCCCCAAAAAGACGGTATCGAAGCTGTTGAGGCCCTTTATGATGGACGCGCAGGGGAATTTGAATTTCACATGGCGGGAAAACCATCACGCCTGAATGTCGGCGATTATGTCTACACAATCTGGTAGGATATGGTAGTGGGACGCTGCCAGATCACCCGGATTGAATTTGGGGCTGTTAACCCCTCATCCGGGAAAGCCCGCAGCCTGATCTTTGTAAAAACTCCCGGGGAAAAGGCCGAAAAGCCGTATCCAGGTAAGGGCCACCGCGGCACCCGATATTATGATGGAGAAGGTTGGGGAAGCTAGGATACCGCTCGAACAGGTCGTAGCCTTTGAATCCTTTACCACCGGCATGGAGATTAAGTATAGTCGAAGGAAAAAATGACTCCCATTCGGGAGCCATTTGGATTAACAGATGGACATAATTGCTTTTAATCAATAACTTTGGTAATTTCTGATTTCAATTGTGTCAAATCACGTTGGAGTATTTCCCAGACGATTTGTAATTTGACTTGATCGTAACCGTGAACAATGATATTTCTTGTGCCGATCATGGAAGCCCAAGGGATTTTATGAAATTTCTCCTGAAACGCTTCTGAGATTTGATTGGCCGCCTCACCAATAACGATCAGATTATATAAAATGGCATCCTGGGTTTTATGATCTGCGATGAATTCTTCGTAGCTGAAAAGAGCGTAGGATTCAATCGCTATTATCGCATCAAGGATATCGTGCAGCCTTTTATTATCTTTCATAAAGCAACTGCTTCTGCCTGCACGGATTGAACAAAGTTTTTATCTTCAATTTTTGGTAGGGTAAAGGTTGGAATGACATCAACCTGAACCCCGAGGAGCTTTTGGGCTTCGAATTGAAATGCGCCAACCCCAAAAGCGGATGCGCCAGTTTCCATCTCAACGAGGAGATCAAGATCGCTGATTTCACTGCTTTCCCCACGCGCTACAGAACCAAAGACGTAGACTTTAGCAATCCCATGTCTGGCAGCAATTTGATAAAGCTGCCCTCTAATTTTCTTCAATTCATTTAGATGCATGACAAACCTCACAGGAATTATAATACAAAGAGTGTTGATTTGAATCCTTTGCCACCAGCACCTGTCCTGCCGTCTCGCCCTCTTTTCTCGCGGCATGAAGGATGTGGAAATATGATTACCAATAACCTTTAGGGCAGTCAGAATGCCTAAGACTACACTACCTATGCTTAAAATCAAGTAAAAATTATCTGCCCCTTTCTCACCCAATATCTTCTCAACCGTTTGTACTTTATGGTGGTTGTTTACCCATTCCCAACGTTGAAATCGACCCAGAGCGATAAATATACCTAATAATATTAAACCAACCCCACCAATAACATGACCTTCCAGCATGAAGACCTCCTGAAAAAAAGTTTTGTTCGCCGCAATACCTTCTCGGTCGATCATCTTTGCTTAGAATCAGGTTTCTGAGAACAGGCAGCCTCACCATATTTTTTCTATTTTACCTATACCTTCCCAACAGGGGCCATATAAACCGAAAATTCTTTTTCGCCGTCTATGTTTAGAACCTTATCCATTATTTTTCGGTTAAAAGCCCCCACCGCACAGGTTCCCGCCCCGATCGCCCCACAGGCGGTATATAGGTTTTGGCAGACATGCCCGGCGTCAATCGCGACCAGCTTGGGGCCTGCTGGGCCATACCGCCATTCTGTTCGGTAGGGGGTTGCTGTCCAGATAAAGACCACCGAACTCTCGGCGATAAAATAATAATCCTCCCCAGCATGAGGTGCATTCTGCATCAAGGAGCCCTCGTTCACTTGTTGAGCGATCTCAGGATCTATTCTCTCAAGCACCAGTTTGTGGTCTATGGGAAGGTAGCGATAAAGCCCTGCGTCAAATCCACCCACCCGGTGGATGCTGAGGTATGTCTCGAAGGGGTGGCGGTTGCCGCCAGAGGGTACATTGCGACGATAATAGGTGATTCCATCGATCATATCCACCTCCCTGACACCCTGGGTTGCCCACAACAGAAAAGACAGTTCTTCCAAGGAGAGCGTTTCAGTTTTAAAGTGGCGATGACTGAGACGCCCGCGGATCACGTCTATCGCCGGAGTGTTGCCGATCTTAAAATCTTCTGGGGGGATCAGGTTGAAGGTTTGGGCATCTGCTGGACAGGGTTTTTGCACATCTGGCCGTGTCAGGCCCTGTTGTTGGTCGGTATTGAATTCGTCGAAATCATCTGCCCATTCATCCCCTTTAAGCAGTTGATGATATATCTCCATTGATTTTTCGTGATTCATTTTTCCTCCGCCTGGATTTGAATTAAATAGTATTGTGGACAACCACCCTATTTTACACCAGACAAGAAAAACAAATCTAGAAAATAACTCGTCTCCCGGAGAAGGAATATTATGGCAACCACTATAGACTCCACTGCAAAAAGGTAGATTGCCCCTCCTCAAAAGGGCAAAAGTTTAATATAATTACTTCATGTTCCGAAAAAACACAAACCACCAACAACCTGCACTGATCAGCGCTGCCAGCGAACTTCCGGCAAAGCAGCGCAAGCGTCTGGAGAATTCTTGGGCGAGCACATTCTACAAAGAATTCTTCTGTCGGATTGATGAAGAGCGCTTTGCCGTGCTATATTCCGAAAAAGACTCGCGTCCGAATGTGCCCGTGAATGTTCTGATTGGGCTGGAAGCGTTGAAATCCGGCTTTGGCTGGAGCGACGAAGAATTATACGAGCATTATTGTTTTGACCTGCAAGTTCGCTACGCCCTTGGATATGATCGCTTGGGCGATGGGGACTTTGAGATTCGCACGCTGTACTATTTCCGCGAGCGGTTGAGCCGCTACAATGCCGAAAAAGGGATCAATCTTCTGGAACAGGCTTTCGAGAAAATCACCGATGCTCAAATTACGAGCCTGAAGGTGCGCACGAAGATGCAGAGAATGGATTCGACGCAAATTGCCAGCAATATTGTCTCTGCCAGTCGTTTACAACTGTTGGTAGAAGGTTTGCAGCGTGTGGCACGCATCTTGAGTGAAGCGGACAAAGCTCGGCTGGGGGAACTTTTGGCACCCTATACCCGCGATAGCGCCGGTCACTACACTTATCGGGTCAAAGGGACAGAAGCCGTGCAGGAACATCTGCAAGAGATTGGGCAGGCAATCCATCTGCTCTTGCAGGAACTCAAGAAGGCCTATGCCGCCGAAGTACCTTATCAGGTGCTTGCGCGTCTCTTTGCCGAAAACTTCAAGCTGGTTTCCAAGGCAGTCAGTCCGAAAAAGAACGATGAAATCACGTCCGGTTGCCTGCAATCCGTGGACGACCTGGAAGCGACTTACCGCACGAAAGCGAAGAAGCATTATAAGGGGTATGTCGCCAATATTACTGAAACCTGTGATCCGGAGAACGACCTGCAGTTGATCACGAAGGTACAGGTTGCGCCCAATAATGTGGATGACGGACAATTGCTGGCAGAGGCGCTCCCCAACCTGAAAGAGCGGACCGATGTCGATACCATGCTGACAGATGGCGGCTATGGCGGCGAGGTTAGCGATCAGGCATTGCAAAAACAGGATGTTACCTTGATCCAAACCGCGATCCGTGGACGCAGCCCTGCCTCTGACAAGGTACATCTTTCCCAGTTCACGATCAAGTTCAACAAGGATGGCAAGCCAACCAAAGCCACCTGTCCAAAAGAACAAACTGTTCCCGTTCAAACCAGCAACCAGAAGAAATCCTTTGTCGCTCATTTTGATCCGAAGCAATGTCGGAACTGTCCCTTGCGGGAAGCCTGTCCTGCTCAACCGGGAAAACGTGACCCGAAGTATCATCTTCGTTTCACTCAGAACCAAGCCCGTGCTGCGGAGCGGCGCAGACAAAGTCAAGCCTATGCCCGATCCAGTCAAAACCTGCGGGCTGCGGTGGAAGCCACGGTCCGTTCGGTTAAACACCCCTTCCCTGCTGGCAAATTGCCGGTGCGAGGGAGCTTCCGCATGACCAATCTAATCATTGCCTCAGCCGCCATGGCCAATGTGCGGCGAATTCAGCGTTTTATAGCAGCAAAAAGAAAGCCTCAATCAGCCAAACCTGATGGAGAAGCAAAAGAAAAGACAGCCCAGGATTCTTTTTTCCTTTTCCTTAGCGGCTGGACACCTCTACATTATGGATTCGGCTCAGTTGTCGGTTGTTAAAGTTCAGCTTTTTTCAGTGGAGTCA
>JACKQG010000722.1_pt1 | contig 46981 bp, 43 predicted proteins | sample 8237621 | NCBI WGS metagenome assembly JACKQG01 (sample SAMN15677084, study PRJNA649215) | marine metagenome | biome: marine; feature: Black Sea; material: saline water; isolation source: suspended particulate matter (SPM) from the Black Sea western gyre | collected 2013-06-09/2013-06-10 | depth... | reverse complement strand
GATATCGCGCACCGGGATATTCAACTCGAAGGGCTCGGGCCATGCAGAGAACGTAAGATCAAAAAGAGAAAAAGCCAAACCAAATTCTAAAATTCATCGGCTGACCCCCTTTCTCTTGTCCATACCTTTAAATTAAATAATGAATTTAAATAAATATGAATAATGCAGCTATTTATAGACTTCATCACTCTGCATACAGGAAAAACGGGTAAACCTGCGGAAACATGAAGGATGCGGAGCATTGTGCAACCCCGCGCGGCGGGTCGGAATGCATTGATATGCGATTACCGCATCTACCCGTCCTGCAAAGGCTCAGGCATTACAACGGGGTCAGTCCGGAATGGCACTAAGTTAAGGAGTTTTTAAAGCGAATGCCTATGAATCTGACTCTATGTGTTTTCAAAGTGGGACAGGCTGGAAGCCTGTCCCACATTACTGAAACGCGGTTAAAATGCGCTTAACTTAGTGCCATTCGGGTCAGTCCGGAATGGTGCTAAATTAAGGCAATATAGCCAGAAAATGAGTGAATTTTTAACAGAAGGAAACGAAGAGAACGAAGGGGTTCGAGGCAGTTCTCGCATGTAAGCATCTCGACCAACGCAACTCGGCGGCGACATTACCCGTGCATATCGAGCCAGTCCTGCAGGATGACCTGGGCGGCGGCCATATCGACCACGCCCTTGCGCTGCCTGCCATCGAGCCCGGCTTCGCGCAGGTTATGATGCGCGGTGACGGTGGTGAGCCGCTCATCCATCTCCACAATCGGCACATCGGTTTTTGCAGCGAGTTTGACGGCAAACTTGCGGACTTTTTCGGTGGCGGGCCCGGCAGAGCCGTTCATATTGAGCGGAAGACCAATCACAATCTTTTCAACGCCGTGCTCGTTGAGCAGTGCGAGGATCTCATCCACCGCGCCCTTCCCGTTCCGAATGGTGGTCAGCGGTGAAGCCAGAAAGGCGGTTTCATCGCTCATCGCGATGCCGATCCGCACGTCACCGTGATCTATGCCTAAAATCCGCCCCATTTAGTTTCCGGTTTTTTTAAAAATATCATCCACCTGACTATTGTGCCGCTTCATCGACGAACCGGTTCCGGCTCCCTCATGAATGACCCGGCCGACTGCCGATTCCGCCTGAAATATCGCCGCGACGGTCAACAGAACAACAACCCAAAGCAAAAATGAAGAGAGATAGGAGGTATCCTGCACGGCCTGAGTCAGCGGAAGAACCACCACAAACAAAACGACGCCCGCCCCAAGAAGTTCATAAAGCAGACTATCGCTGAGGAAGGCGCGGGCAGCTCCCGCTCCGGCGATCATCAACACAAAACCGGGAACGAGAACAAAGAGTGCGCGACCCGAACTCCCGGTCAGGGGATGGGCGGCGAACTTAAACACAAGCATCAGGAACACAAAAAGCACAACCGACAGAATCCAGGTTTCCGCAATAGAATCCCGTTCGAACAATATGGCTCCGATTTGTTTCGCAGCATCTACCCATTTATCCAGCATCATGCACCTCCGGTTTACAGAATGTCCTCACGCCCGCCCTTTTCGCGAAGCGCCGTCACCATCTGTTTAATATCCTGCGCGCGGTCCTTCGGGCAGACCAGCGTCACGCCCTCCGCCTGCACCACAATCAAATCTTCCGCACCGATCACTGCGGTGATGCGGTCTTTAGAGTAAATGATATTGTTTTTCGAATCAATCTGTTCGCATTCACCGATCAGCGTGTTGCCGCTTTCGTCCTGCGGGAAATGGCCTTCAAGCGCGGGCCAGGAACCGACATCATCCCAAATGAATGTGCCGCAGGCCATCACGATGTTATCCGCTTTTTCCATCAGTGCGTAGTCGACCGAGATTTTTCCAAGGGTTGGATAAATTTTTTCCAACCCTTGGAAAATTTCACCGCGCGCGGCGAATTCGGTCAGCTCATCCATCAGTTTTTTCATTTCCGGGCAGTGCGCGGCAAACGCGTTGCGAAGGGTTGGAACCGACCAGATAAACATACCGGAGTTCCAGAAGAACTTTCCGGTGTCGAGATAGCTTTGCGCGGTTTCAGCATCCGGCTTTTCGACAAAGCGAACCGCCTTTTTAAACTGAACGCCCTCGGCACTTCCGAAATCATCGCCCGATTCGATATAGCCGAAACCGGTGCTTGGAAAGGTCGGCTGGATGCCGATAGTGACCAGAATTTCATTTTCATCGGCCAGATTCATTCCGCCCTGGAGGGTGGCTTTAAAGACATCGAGATTACTCATCACCTGATCGGCGGTAAGCACGGCGAACACGCCGTCCGGATCCTTCGCGGCAACCAGCGCGCCGCCGCAGGCCACCGCCGCGGCGGTGTCGCGCCCGATCGGTTCGCCGACAATATTTTCAGGCGGCAGCATCGGCGCCGCTTGTTGCGTGGCCTCCACCAAATCCGCATTGGTCACCACAAAAACATTTTCCGGAGGAATTAAGCCGTCCAAACGATCCACCGCCTGCGCGATCAACGGCTTATCGCCCACCAGCGCCAGAAGCTGCTTCGGGTGTTTCGAGGTGCTCAGCGGCCAAAAGCGTTCGCCCTTGCCGCCCGCCATAATCACTGCATAACGTCCCGCCATAATTAAATCTCCTTTGAGTCCTGATTCTCAATCTGCTTCAACTCGGCTTCCATTGCCAGAAAATCCGCTTCCGCGTTACTCGGCAATTCCAATTGTGCGACATGAAATTTTTCAAATTCCTCATGCGCCTTCTGCAACGCTTCATCATGTGTAATTGCCCCGGCGTGGGTAAGAATGTTCCGCCCGGACAGTTTCAGAAAGTCGTCCAGCTTATCAATCCAGTCCTGCATGCTCATCGGCGTCCGATTCAGCGCCTGAAGTTCTGCGAACTCCAGATACATCGTCACAATCCGGTTCAACAGATTCAATTCGTCTTCTTTTAAATAGTTCTTGGCGATCTCCGTCTCGTTTTTACGGATGTTCGATCCGATCCAGTTCGTCAAACCCATATTTGGCTGTTTGGCATCGGCACGTTCGGCAATCACTTCCGCCGCTGTTTGTCCATGCGCCGCCCAGTGCATTTTGTTCTGGATAATTTTAAAAAATTCGCGAGAAACATCGGAGTGCGGATCGTAATCAATACTGGTCGCGTAAATATCAAGTACCTTGCACCAGAACACCTTCTCGGAAGATCGGATATCGCGTATGCGGGCCAGTAATTCTTCAAAGTAGCCGCCGCCCCCTGCCTGCTTCAGCCGCTCATCATCCATCGTGAAACCCTTCACAATGTATTCCCGAAGCCGTTCCGTCGCCCAGATGCGAAAACGGGTCGCAATCACGCTTTTCACCCGGTAGCCGACCGAAATAATCATGTCGAGATTGTAATACTCAAGGTTCCGCTGAACCTGCCGTGACCCTTCCTGCCGAACTGTTAAGAATTTCTTAACAGTTGCCTCCGGCGCGAGCTCGCCGTCTTCATAAATATTTCGTATGTGCATGCTTATGTTCGGAATACTGGTCTGGAACAGCTCCGCCATCAGTGGCTGTGTCAGCCAAAGCGTCTCGTTTTCAAGCCGCACATCCAGCTTCACCTGCCCATCCTCGGTCTGATAAACCAACAACTCGCCCTTGCCCGGCAAATTTTGGTTTTTATCATTCATTTTCATAATCAGGTATACTTCAGATTTTCAACCGCAAAAAAAACGCGAACCGCCTTCGCCCGCTACGGCGAGTCAAAATGACCGCGAAAAAAACCGTTTCCCAATCATTGGAAGCAGTTTAGCCGCAGACAGGCTGGAAGCCCGTCCCACTTTCCAAACATTGGAAAATTTGTACAGGATTGTTGCCATCGCTTCCAGTCATTGCTTTTGGAAAGAATCCAAAAGCCTCTCTCGCTTCGATCGGGTTCAATCCTTGGAAGCGTTATACGGCTTTGACAGCGCGAACCATTTCAGCCACGAAGGCGGCCGCGTCGGCGCGGCCCTCTTCGGTGTGAGGGTTTTCATGAAACTTATTTACGATCGCGCTGCCAACGACAACCGCATCGGCATACGATGCGGCTTCGGCGGCCTGCGCGGGCGTTCCGATTCCGAACCCCAGAGCGACCGGCAGCGACGTGTGCTGTTTAATCTGTGCAACCAGTGCGCTCGCGCCCTCGGCCACGTCATCGCGCACGCCGGTGACGCCTTCGCGCGAAACGCAGTAAACAAAGCCGTTGGCGTTTTTAACAATTTTTTCCATCCGCTCTTCGGGTGTGGTCGGGGTGATCAAAACGATGTTGTTGAGATGCGCTGATTTAATCGCGCCTTTATAGGGGCCGGATTCTTCGCGCGGCATATCGAGAATCAGGAACCCGTCAATTCCCGCCTCAGCGGCCTCTGTCATGGCTTTTTCGAATCCCCGGGCGTAGAGGGTATTGAGGTAGGCGTAGAAAATCATTGGAATCTGCGATTTCTCGCGGATCTTGCGGACGCATTCCATCACCCCGTCAAAGGTGGCGCCCGCTTCGAGCGCGCGAATGGCGGCATCCTGATTGACGCGGCCGTCGGCCAGCGGATCGGAAAACGGCAGACCGAGTTCCACTAGGTCGACCCCGACCGCCTCGAGCTTCAGCACGATATCCACCGTGTCATCGAGATTCGGGTCCCCGGCACCGATATAGGCGATGAATCCCTTTTTGCCCTCTTTTTTTAGCGCGTTGAATTTTTTATCGAGTCGTGTTTTTTTCATGCGGGAAAACCTATTCTGTGGAAAGCTTTTTGTCGATTTCGCGGAGGCGTTTTGTGACATCGTTGAGGCGGAACTCAATCGAGTTAAGCACCCAGAACTGGAAGTGCTCCACCTTCGTGCCGCGATGAATCATCCAGATAATCTTGACGGAAACCAGCAACACAGCCAGCTCGATGGAAAACATCGGAGGTAGCGGCACATTGATGTGAAAAACGTGCCGCAGGATGTCTAAGAAAAACAGAATCACGATGGCGATGATGAACCCGATGTTCATGTACTGATCGTGTTTCTGTGAGTGCTTGCCGCCAATCTGCCCGACCAGCATCCGGATTCGTTCTTTTTCCTTTCGAAACTGCTCGAGTTCTTCAAGCAATGCGATCTGATCCAGTTTTTCAGCGGCCATCATCCTGCCTTCCATCTAAGAACCCGCGAATATATTGCGCACGTTTGATGTCGCGTTCTTCCGCACTGAGCGCAGTGCCGGCGGATCGCTGGAGATGTGCCGGTTGGATTTGAATTAAAAGCTGGTCGATGTCCCGGCGGCCGATTTCGGGCATCAGACCCAGATCAATGCCGAGGCGCAGGCCGGACAACAGGTCGAGCGCTTCGTTGGAGTTTATCATCGCGGCGTGGGCCAGAATGCCGTAGGCGCGGCCGATGTGATCGTGCACCCGGATTTCTTGTTTTTCCATCAGGCGCAGACGGGCGTTTTTCTCGTGCTCAATCACTTCGAGCACAATCTGGTCGAGGTGGGAGATAATCTCCACCTCGGTTTTTCCCAGCGTGATCTGGTTGGAAATTTGAAACATGTGGCCCGCGGCTTCGGAGCCCTCGCCCCACATACCGCGCACCGCCAGCCCGATTTTTGAAACGGCATTAATAACGGGCTTGATCTCTTCCGTCAGGCAGAGTCCCGGCAGGTGGAGCATCACACTGGCACGCATGCCGGTTCCCAGATTGGAAGGACAGGCTGTGAGGTAGCCCAACTTGGATGAAAAGGCATAGGAAAGCGTTTGTTCCAGGTTGTCGTCCAGCGCTTCCGCTTCGCCCAGCGCCTTCTGCAGGTTCAATCCGGGCTGAAGGGATTGCAGGCGAATGTGATCCTCTTCATTAACCATCACCGCGCGGCATTCATCTTCGCTGACAAACAGGCCGCTGCCGGTTTTGCGCTCAGCCAGCTCGGCACTGATCAAATGACGTTCGAACAGCAGTTCGCGTTCAAGCGGCTTCAGTTCATCCATGCGCCAGCGCAGGAAGCCGGTGTTGTTTCCCACCTTGTCAAAAGCCAGCACCACCTGGTTCCAGACGCGGTCGCGCACCTCTTCAGAGGCCCAGCCGGGAAAGGTGGTGTCATACAGGTTGCGCGCAAAGCGCACCCGGCTGCTTATGACCGGCCCTTCATCGGGGCTGGATTCAAGCCAGCCGCCGTGACGTTCAAGGAGTCCGTCGAGCGTCATGCCGCACCGCCTTCTTCGTTCGCCTGTTCACGGGCCATGGCAATCTGGTCGCGAATCTGCGCGGCTTTTTCATAATCTTCACGGGCGACGGCAGCCTCCAGCTCTTTCTGCAAGCGGGCGATCTGCGATTTAATGCGAGTCTGCACTCCTTCGCGCGCCGGAATTTTACCAACGTGCTGGGTGCTGTGGTGCATTGCTTTAATGGCAACCGCCAACTCGGCCATAAAGGTTTTGTAGCAGTCGGGGCATCCCAGCCGCCCGGTTTTACGGAACTCCTCGCGCGCCATTCCGCAGCGCGGACAGGTCGGGCTCAACTGATGCTCAAACCCCTGTTTTAAATCACCAAGACCCATCAGGATATCGGTGATCGAAAGCGGGCTGTTAATATCAATCCCCTGCTCTTTGGCGTGTTCCTCGCAAAGATGAACTTCTTTCATCTCTCCGTTGACCACCTGCGTCAGGTGCACCACCGCTTCTTTATCACACAGGTCACATTTCATGCGTTTGATCTCTTTTAACCAATGCGAACGCCGTCACTCACAACCAGTTTGCGATAGGCTTCGATCAGTTTATTCGTAATCGGGCCGGGCTTGCCGTTGCCGATCGGACGCTTATCGAGCTCGATCACCGCAATCACTTCCGCAGCGGTTCCGGTGAGGAACACTTCGTCGGCCGTCCAGATTTCGTAGCGGCTCATGACGGTTTCCTCAACCTCCATGCCCATCTCGCGGGCCAGATCCATCACCTTCTCACGGGTGATGCCTTCGAGCGCACCGCACCAGGTCGGCGGGGTCGTCAGTTTGTTACCTTTCACCACAAATACGTTGTCTCCGGAGGCTTCCGCCACATAACCCTGCGGGTTGAGCATCAAACACTCCATCACGCCGGCGTTGATCGCCTCGATCTTGGCCATAATGTTGTTGAGATAGTTGAGACTCTTCACACGCGGGTTAAGCGCTTCAGACATATTGCGTATCGTTCCGGCCGTAATGATTTTCATGCCGTTATCATACATCTCCTGCGGGTAGAGCTTGATGCTGGCCGCGATGATGATGACCGATGCCTTTTTGCACAGGTACGGGTTCAAGCCGAGCGTGCCCGCACCGCGCGTCACCACGTGGCGGATATAGCCGTTTTCCAGCCCGTTGGCTTTGCAGGTGTCCACCGTAGCCTGAATCAGCTCTTCTTTGGTCATGCCGATATCGATCATGAGCACCTTGGCCGATTCAAACAGGCGGTCGAGGTGCTCTTTCAGAAAAGCAATGTTTCCGTCATAAATCCGTGTGCCTTCAAAGACACCGTCGCCATACAGCAGACCGTGATCGAACACAGAAACGACCGCATCTTTTTCATCCACCAGTTGACCATCTAAAAAAATCTTCATATCTCGTTTCCTTCGCCTCTTTTACTATAAAATTTTTTCAAGCGCATGAGGGGATCCTGGTTTTACAAGCAGATCTCTTTTACAACCCAACAATCCACTGCTCCATCAATCCAGTATTCCAATCCCCTACTCTTCCAGTTTTCCATCTTTTAAAATCAGCTCGCGCTGACACAGCCGTGCGACCTCCTCATTATGGGTCACCATGATCACCGTCAGCTGTTCAGATTGTGCTAAATCAAAGAGGTTATGCAACACGTTTCCGCCCGTGTGCGAGTCTAGATTTCCGGTCGGCTCGTCCGCCAGGATCAAATCCGGCTCATTCATCAGCGCCCGCGCCAGCGCCACACGCTGCTGTTCGCCGCCGGAAAGCTCCATGGGACGATGATCCATCCGGCCGCTCAGCCCCACCCGGTCGAGCAGATGCCGGGCGCGTTCTTTTGCGTCCTTGCGGCCTACCCCGGCCATCGACGGCAGCACGACGTTTTGCAACACATCGAGCTCGGGCAGCAGATGATAGCTCTGGAAAATAAAACCGCAGCGATTGGCGCGGAACGCCGCGCGTTTCGACGGTTTCATCGACACCAGACTGGTCTGCTCAAAAAAGATATCGCCCGCATCCGGCTTATCCAGTCCGCCGAGCACATGCAGCAGCGTGCTCTTGCCCGACCCGCTGGCGCCCATCACAGAAAGCGTCTCGCCGCGCTGAACGCTCAACGACACCCCGTGCAGCACCTCCACCGCGCGCTTGCCGATGTGGTAGGCCTTATGCACCTCTTCTGCTCTCAAAATTTCATTCATCGTTTTCGTTCCGACATTCGTATCCGGCACCTGCCTCTGCCGCTTTCATCATCGGCGGGGTCTCCACAGGCACACTGATTTCAAAAAGAAAATCGGGCGACATATCCGCCCCATTGTCCCAAACCACCGTATCGATGTCTTCATTGAGCTCGGCGGTTGCAAAACGGGTGGCATCTTTCAATGGTTCAAAAATTTTCCCATCAAGATGCTCTTTTAGATCAGCCTCTCTCCACTCTCCACTCTCAAACTGCAAACAAAGCTTATATTCGGAGTTATATTCAACTGCGGTAATGTAGTGCATTGGGTTTACTCCTGATCTAGCGGTTTAATCGAATGCAAAGGTTTCTGCTCCATCGCTAAATTCCAATCATCCATTAACTCATCACGGTGCATTGCCGCCCATTCCACAACCAAAGCCATCGCGCGCGGTGGCAGCTTTCCTTCCAAAAGCCGTAGATCTTCAATAGCAAAGACGCCCGCTGACCTCCATATTTCGCATGGAAATGCGGTATTCCGTGCTCTTTCCAGTAAATGGCGATCACGATTCCAAAAAATCTACTAATCTCAGGCATCACTCATTCCTTAAGGCTTCAACCGGTTCGAGGCGGGCGGCGCGCCAGGCGGGAACGAGGCCGGCCAGCGTGCAGATGACTAAAACGGTGGCGCAAACCGTGACCACGTCGCTGGTGGTGGTGTGTGCCGGAATCTGGCTGAGCTGATAAAGCTCTTTAGGAAGCAGATCGACGCGGAACTGTGAGGAAATAAAGTTGAGCAGCTCATTGCGGTATTTGAGCGCCAACAGCCCGAGCCCCAAACCAAGGCCTGTACCGATCACCCCCTGCACCATGCCAATCCATAGGAAAATTCCGACAATACGGCGGTTAGCGAATCCAAGTGCTTTGAGTAATCCGATCTCGTGCGTTTTCTGCACGGTCAGCGTAATCAGCGTATTGGTAATCCCGAAGGCCGCAACGATGGTGATGAAAATGAGCAGAAAGAACATCATGTTCTTCTCGGTCTGCAGCGCCGTGAACATCTGGCGGTTGAGATCGATCCAGCTGCGCACATCAAAGTACGGCCCAAGCCCTTTTTGAAGTTGATGCGCTATAAGCGGGGCCTTCATCGGCTCATCGATCATAATCTGAATGTTATGAACCCCCTGCTCGACATTGAAGATCGAGCGGGCTGTAAAGAGAGAGGTCAGCACCACGTTGGCATCGAACTCCCACATGCCGACATCAAAGATACCGCTGACGGTCAATTCTTCGGGCAGGCGCAACTCGTCCTGCGAAACAAAATTCTGCGGCGAATAGACCAGTAGCTTATCGCCGAGATCAAGGCCGAGGCGCAGCGCGAGGTCGCGGCCAATCACGATTTGGCCGTAGCCGACCGAAAAATCACCTTTCACGATGCTGTCCGGCACCTTGCTGACGGTACGCTCGAGCTCGGGATCGATTCCGCGCAGCATCGGCGTGTGCACATTATCGCCCGCCTGAATAAAGACGAGCCCCTCAAGATTGGGCGCCGCACCGGTAATGCCGTCCACTTTGGCAATCGCTTTCATTAAGGTATCCGGTTGATGGATCACGCCGCCATATTCGGTGACCTTCACATGCGCATTAAAGCTGAGAATTTTCTCGCGCCACGTTTCGTCGAACCCGGTCATAACCGACAACACCACAATCAGTACAGCGACACCGAGCATCACACCCGTCAGCGACAAAAGCGTAACCACCGAAAGGAAGGACCGCTTCGGTTTCAGGTACTTAAATGCCAGAAAAATTGAAAATGACTGTTTCATGAATGGACGCATCCTACACAGGCGTTCGGCGGATTAAAAGTTTCCAGACATTGGAAAAACGATCAACAAATGCGCGGAAGAGGGTCGGAGGTGAGCACCCCGAGGGTCCGCAGGGTATTCATCGTGGTGTTGAGCACCAGTTTGCCGGCGTGTTCCGCGGTCACCTCGCCGATGACGGCGGCCTCCCCGCCGAGCAGCTCAAGGGCCTGTTTGGCATCAGCGGCGGAAACCACCATCAGCACCTTGCCTTCGTTGGCGCTGTAAAGCGGATCGAGCCCCAGCAGTTCTTCGAGCCCTCGCACCGGCTCCGAAAACGGCAGATCCGCCTCCTGAAGCAGAATGCCCCACCCGTTGCCATCCGTCAGCTCGTTGAGCGCGGTGGCCACGCCGCCGCGAGTCGGGTCGCGCATCCATTTCACCTCAATCGCCGAGGTGACCTTTTCAATCAGATGGTTCAGCGGCGCGCAATCGCTTTTCAAATCGGCATCCACCTCGAAACCCTTGCGCATCGTCAACAGCGTCATGCCGTGATCGCCGATGGTGCCGCTAATTAAGATTTTATCGCCCGGCTCAATCGAATCCTCCGCCAGCGGCTTGGTCAGCACGCCAATCCCGGACGTGTTGATGTAAATGCCGTCGCCCTTGCCGTGCTCGACCACTTTGGTGTCGCCGCAGACAATCTGCACGCCCGCTTTTTGCGCGGTGCGCGCGATCGACTGCACAATTTTTTCCAAGGTTCGGAAAGGCAACCCCGCCTCCAGAATGACGCCGAGCGACAGCCAGAGCGGCTTCGCGCCCATCACCGCCAGATCGTTCACCGTGCCGGCCACGCAGAGCGTACCGATGTCGCCGCCGGGAAATTCGAGCGGACTGACCACATACGAATCGGTGGTGTAAACCAGTTTACCTTCCGGGAAATCAAGCACCGCGCCGTCATCGAGCGAGGACGGCCCGACCTCGCCGAGGTGTTTACAAAACAGATCGCGCACCAGCTCCTGCGTGAGCCGCCCGCCCGACCCGTGGCCTAAAATGATTTTTTGTTCCATTACCATTTCCTTGCAAATAGATTCATCCAACTATTCTTTTTTTGACGGGATAACAGGATGTTCCGGATATGGCAAGGCAGGCGGGACGCCTGCGATACGTACCGCAGGCGTCCTGCCTGCCCGAAACAGACATCTTGATCAACCTAATGAGAATCATGTTCATCCTGTTATCCTGTCTAAAATTTTATCCAAAAAGGTAGGCCGCATTACACGCCCCTTCGGCGCTGACCATACAGGAACCGATCGGCGAGTCAGGATTGCAGACCGTCCGGAACAGCGGACATTCCTCCGGCTCGATCACGCCGCACAGCACTTCGCCGCAGGCGCAGCCTTCCGGCTCATGACTGTCAGTTTTAATTTCAAAACGTTTGTTCGCATCAAACGTAGCATAGGTTGAGCGGATGGCGAATCCGGCCTGCGGCAGTACGCCGAGGCCGCGCAGCTCATCGTCGGCCACTTCGAGCACATCGTCCATCAGCGCCTGCGCTTTCGGGTTTCCATCCGCCTTCGCACCGCTACGGCGTGACTCGATGCTTGGAACCGCACGGGTATAGGCGTTGGCATTTTCGTGCGTTCCGGCGGCGAACTGCTGCGCCAGGTTCAGCACAGCGGCCAGCAGATCGAGCGGCTCAAATCCACCAACGGCCATCGGAACCTGATATTTCTCGCAGAGCGGCGCATACGGCGCTGTGCCGATCACGGCCGTCACGTGGCCGGGAGTGATAAATCCATCCACATTGATTTTCGGCGACTGCAGCACCGCGTCGAGCACCGGCGGCACCCGCTTGCCGGAGAGCAGCACGGAAAAGTTGGTCAGCCCCTTTTGAGCGGCCTTCACAATCGACAGAACGACCGGCGGCATGGTGGTTTCGAACCCGATACCCAGAAAGACGGTTTCCTGCTCCGGCGCTTCAGCGGCGGCTTCCATCGCCTGCAGCGGGGAATAGACCGCGCGGATGTCGCCGCCCTCGGCGGCGGCGCGCTCCAGCGACATCGTCGTGCCGGGCACGCGCATCAGGTCGCCAAAGGTGTAAATGGTGCAGCCGTGATCGAGCGCCAGCGAGATCGCTTTATCGATATAGTTAATCGGCGTCACACAGACTGGACAACCGGGGCCGGAGATCAACCGCAGGTTTTTCGGTAGCAGCTCACGCAGGCGGTACTTATAAATGGTATGGGTTTGTCCGCCGCAGACCTCCATCACCGTAAAGCGGCCGGACGGCATCGCTTGGTTGATCGCACCGACCAGTTTTTTGGCCAATTCGGGGTTTCTAAAATCTTCAAGCTTCACAAACGACTTCTTTTTTTGACAGGATAACAGGATTGAAGGGATGGAAGAGAGTTAGCCACCTGAAAGCGAAGCGATAAATAATTTTGCCTGCAAAATAGTTTCCTCCGGAAACGGTTCAAAAGCACAAGAAAACATAAAACATACTTCGCTAAAGCTTCGCAGTTCAAAAGGGAGAAAACAGGCTGCTGCACATCCGCTCCGTCGAGACTGAGCATTGACTGAGTTGAAGCGGCGCAATACAAACGGGTTTGTGTATCTCCGCTTTGCTTCAGTCTGGTTGTTTTCTTTATCCTGCACATCCTGTTATCCTGTCAAAATTTTCTTAGTCGCTCTGACTATCCTCCTTGTATGTCTGCCCAGACCGCGAGTGTCTCAAGCGCCTCGTCCTCGTCGAGTTTCTGGATGGCGATGCCGGCGTGCACCAGCACGTAGTCGCCGATCTGCGGCTTTTCGACCACCGCCGTGGAGAACTGAATATGGACGCCCATCTGGGCTCCTTCAGCCTGCTCGTCAGGTAATATGCGAGTGATCTGTATGGGTATTGCCAGGCACATTTTACTGAACTTTCCCTTAAAAAATGGACGTTTCTACCTAATGAGAACCGGGTTCTCTTTCTTGATAACTTTTTTTCACGAAAACCGCTTTACAGCTCTAGAAATCTAAGTATTGTGCGCGGCCCTCTGAAAACAGGTCTATCTCGGGGGAGATTACCACGGTGAATAAGAATATGAAAATGAGACTTTTAATTTTTGTCACGGCAACCGTTCTCGTTGCGCTCAATGCGCAGGCGAACGAACTTAGTGATTATGATCGTCAGATCGTCGCCTCATGCATGGTGCTCGAAGCCGGCTGTGACGGAACCGAAGGTTTGCAGGCCGTCCTGAATGTAATTCTGAACCGTGCGGAAGGCTATCTGCACCGCATGGTTCCGGAAACCATCAAACGGGGTGCATTCTCCTGCATGTCCAGCGTCTGGAGAACATCCTCTCCTGACTACAGCCCGCTGATCCGTCGTGCGCAGAATGAGGAACAGGCCTACAACACCGCGTTACGTTTGATCGCCACCATGGAGCGCGGACTGCTGTGGGACAACACCTACGGCGCCACCCATTATCACGCCGCCTATGTTCGCCCCTACTGGGTCAGCGACATGAGCTACATCACCACCATCGGCGGCCACCACTTCTACACCGATGTGCCCCGCCATCTGGTCGCATCACTGTAACGCAGCCAGACCAAACGCGGCCTGCCCAAGCGCGATAGCGCTGTCGTTGGGATACGAAGAGAAAAACATCCGGTGTTCATCAAACGCCGGGTGTTTTTTTATGCCTTCAACCAGCAACCGGTTCTGAAACACCCCGCCGCTGAAAAGAACGGGCAATGAGCCGTCCAGTTTTTCTAAGCATTGGAAAACGATTTCGACGATCGTGTTGTGGAATTGAGCCGATAATTGCCGATTACCGATTGCCGATTGTCGATTGATTAGCTCTTCAAACAGGGGAATCCAATCAATCACACCATCATGGATGGCAAACGGAAGTGCGCCCTGCTCATTTAAATCGGCCATCGCCTCAAGGCGCATCGGCCCCTCGCCGTCAAAGGTCGGTGTTTCGCAGGCACCGAGCAGAACCGCCGCCGCATCAAACAGCCGCCCCATGCTCGACGTCATCGGGCAGTTAATGCCGCTCTCAATCTGCGTCAGCACATTTTTTCCAAGGTTTGGAAAATCCGCTTCGATTTTTTCCAAACATTGGAAACTTGAGAGAACGGATATGAGCGTGCGCTTCGGTTCTTTGACCGCCCTTTCGCCGCCGGGCAGCGCGAACGGCCGCAGATGGAATTTGCGTTCAAATGACTGCGCATCGAACTCCAGGATCTCTCCGCCCCAGATGGTGCCGTCGCTGCCGTAGCCGGTGCCGTCAAACGCCACGCCCATAGCGCGGCCCGCGATGCCATGCTCCACCGCCGCCGCAATGCAGTGCGCGTGGTGATGCTGCACCGGTTTCCGAACTTCGGAAAACTGTTTTGCGATGTGGGTCGAAAAGTAGTCGGGGTGTAAATCATGCACGATCAATTCCGGCTTCAAGTCGAAGCATTCGAGATAACGCTGCACACCCGTCTTGAGGATTTCCTGCGTCTCCGGATTTTCGAGGTCGCCTATATAAGGTGAAAGCGTGATCCATCCGTTGTGCGCCACCGCAAAGGTGTTTTTCATATCGGCACCGATTCCGACAACGCAACAAGGCAGGCGGGACGCCTGCGGTACCATATCGCAGGCGTCCCGCCTGCCCTGTTCGTCCGTATCGCAGGCGTCCCGCCTGCCTTGCAATGCCGTGACCCCTGCTTTACGGGGGTTGCTTCGAATATACTCTCGAATCCGGTTCAACTCTTCCTGATCACGCACGATGTGATCATAACTTTCCTGCTTCCAAACAGATCCATTTCCATCAAGGTGCTCATTGATTTTGTGCGCCGAAAGAGATTTCCATGAATGCAAAATCGAAGCCAGTTCATAGCCGGGCAGCGGTGCTACCAACACATGTACGTGATTTGGCATAATGACCCACTCGTTTAGCACATAGCGTTGCTCGTTAAAATGGAGCAATGCGTCAGCAACGATTTTTGCAACACCCGGCTTATGAAGAATGCATGAGCCAGCCCCCTCATCGAGCCAATTATTAACACGCATAGAGAATAGCGTGTCGAATTGATCCTGCTCTTGTTCGCTGTACGGAGGCTGATGATACTCTTGCCACTTTTCTCTTAACTCTCTGTATTCACTAATTCGGGATTGAGCAATGGAATCAGACAATCGAAACGTAACAAAATAGGTACTGCGCTCCTGCGTCCAGTGCGGCAGGTTTTTTCGGCGCGACTGTTGAACGTCTAGCACGGGGTTAAACGAAGGCAGGCGGGACGCCTGCGGTACCGTATCGCGGGCGTCCCGCCTGCCCTGTTCGTCCGTATCGCAGGCGTCCCGCCTGCCTATAGAAGAAAAGGGAAACGAAACTGGACCCATGCCGCGGCCGGGGCGCAGGATAATGGTCTGGCCGCCGTAGACCGCGCAGACGGAGTCGTCGCAGCGGTTAACGATGTCGCGGTCGTGCAGCAGAAACTCATCGGCGAGACCGTTGAGCGTTTTGAGCGCATCCTCGTTGGTGTGAATCATCGGCTCGGACGAATAATTGGCGCTGGTCATCACCAGCGGGCGCTTGACCGCGTCGAACATGAGATGGTGCATCGGCGTGTACGGCAGCATGACACCGAGTGTATTGAGGTTCGGAGCAATATTTTCCACTGGAGCGGAGCGGAAGAGGCTTCGCGAATGCGAAGCAGCAACCTCTGGGCGCGACAAACCTTGGAGATTTATGCCGCCGGAGGCGGTACTTTTTTTGATGCGCAGCACCACAATCGGCCGCTCGCGGGAGGTGAGCAGTTTTTCTTCGGCAGCGGATAGCTCACAAGTCTGTTTGACCCAGTCGAGATCCGGCACCATCAGCGCGAAGGGTTTGTTTTCGCGCGCCTTGCGGCGCCGCAGCTCGGCAACCGCCTCCGCGTTGAGCGCGTCGCAGGCCAGATGAAAGCCGCCGATTCCTTTAACCGCCACAATCTTCCCGGCCTCAATGGATTCCTTCCAATGTATAGTCCAAAAGGTGGAGTCCGCCGGGCCACTTAAACCATACCTTGCAAGGTATGGTTTCTCATAAAACCACAGTTTCGGACCGCAGGCAGGACAGGCAACCGGCTGAGCGTGGTAGCGGCGGTCGGCGGGATCGGCATACTCGGCCGCGCAGTCGGAGCAAAGTTCGAACTCCGCCATGCTGGTATTGGGGCGGTCGTACGGCAGCGCGTTGATGATCGAGTAGCGCGGGCCGCAGTTGACGCAGTTGATAAATGGATAGCCATGACGGCGGTCGGCAGGATCAAAGAGCTCGCGCAGGCAGTCCTCACAGATTGAGATGTCCGGTGAAATCTGAACGCTCTTCTCCGCACCCTCCTCGCTTTCCACAATTCTAAAACCCTCTTCCCGTTCATTCGTAGCCTGTCCCGCCGAAGCCTTTGGCGAAGGAGGATTCATTCGCGGTTCAATAAAGGTGATGATTTCCGTGATTTTGGAAAGCGGCGGCGGGTTGGATTTCAACTCCTCAATGAAGCGTTCGGCATCGCCTTCTTCTATCCTTATGGTTACGCCATCGGAATCGTTGCGAACGAAGCCGGTCAGGCCGAGGCCGGTTGCCAGCTTCCAGACGTGCGGGCGGAAACCGACGCCCTGCACAATGCCTTTAATCTGGATGGTTGTTGCCATAAGCGACAGAGCATATCAGCTTTTAACCATGAATCTTCACTAATTTCCACGAATCAGAGGGAGATGTTTTTGACAGGATTACAGGATTAACAGCAAACAAACCGGCCCCGATGAATCGGGGCACCCTGCTCGCAGGGTTGGATTACGCAATGTGTGTTCATTCGCAAACCGGTTTGTGAGTGAACACACTTCCGGAATCCTTCCCGTTTGTTTTTGGATCATTCTTCCTTTGTGATCTTGGAGTCTTCGCGGTTACAAATATTTTAAATCTCGACCATCCTGTTATCCGGTCAAAACTCTTTCTTAATCAGTGTCGATTAGTGTGAATTAGTGGTTAGTTCTTCTATTGGGAAGCCGGATGTGGCGCGGGTGGTGAAGGTCTGGTTGGAGTGAAGAATGAAGAGTGCTTCAAATTCTGGATGAGTCTCCACCCACTGGAACCCTTTTTCGGATCCCATCACAAACAGCGCGGTGGCAACGGCGTCGGCGTCCATGCAGGCGGAGGCCATCACGCTGACCGAAGCCACATCGCTTTCCGCCGGCATGCCGGTAGCGGGATCGATGATGTGCGAGTAGCGGGTGCCGTCCTCCCGCAGACGAAAATTGCGATAGTCGCCGGAGGTCGCCATGCCGCCGCCGGAAAGTTCCAATGCTTGGAAAATCTCACCGTCAGGCTGCGGGTTTTCAATTCCGATCCGCCACGGCTCGTCGTTTTCTTTTGTGCCGGATGTCACCACTTCCCCGCCGATCTCAACGAGGAAGTTTGTGAAACCGGAAGATCGGATCACCTCGGCGACGGCATCCACGCCGTAACCCTTGGCAATCGCGGAAAGGTCGAGCTGAACATCGGGATTCGCTTTCAGGAGCGCATTGTTTTCAACCCGCACCTTCTGCCAGCCCACCGCCTTCATCAGCTCGGCAACCGGTTCGGCGTCCGCTTGCGCCCCGAAGCCCCAGTGATCGACCAGCGGCTTAACGGTCGGATCAAATGCGCCATCCGTTGCGGCGGCGATTTTGAGCGCCCGTCTCACCACGGCGGCAAACTCCGGCGATACGGAAAAATTTTCCCCTTCGAGTTCCCTCAGGGCAGGCAACCTCTTGAAGTCGTTAAACTTTGAAATTTCGCTGTCCGGGTTCCAGGTGGACATTTGCGCGTCGACTTCCGCCAGCCGCTTTTCAATCGAGGCTTTGATGTCAGCCAGCTCGGCCGGGCGCGGGCGGTCCGCAATGGTGATCGAATAAGACGTTCCCATTGTAAGACCGCGCCAGGACGGGTTGCGAACGCCCTGAAACGAAAAGAACACAATCAGGAACAATACGACGCATGCTCCCACCCAGATCAGCTTCCATGATTTCCTTAAACTCATAGTCAAAAGCATAAACAGCGAGGGCCGGTTACAAAATCATTTAAAGGTAAAATCATCAAAACAACCCATTTTTAACGGAACTTGTGTATATATCATATAATGATATATATACCGCATGAAACGCAGTATTGACGGAGAAATGGTGAAGGGTCATACGGAGATGCTGATCCTGGCGCTACTCAATGACCGGGGTCCAATGCACGGCTATCGCATCCGGCAGGAATTGGCCGATCTTTCAAACCGAACCGTGCATCCATCTTTCGGGCGCCTCTATCCCCTGCTCGCATGGATGGAAAAAACGGGCTGGCTGAAAAGCCGCACAGAAATCGTCTGCAAAAACCGCGAACGAAAGGTCTACCGGATTACCTCCAGGGGGGCAACCGAGTTGAAAGTTCGCGCCCTGAAGTGGGAAAAATTCTCCGGCGGCATTAACCGCCTCCTCAAAAACTGCAAAACATAACGTATATATCATTATATGATATATATACCAAAATCCGGAATGGACGGGGAATGACCGGCGCGGTTTACGGGCTGAATTAAGCTTGTTGCATTGCTCCGATTTAACTTTTCGATATACTAACCGCTTATGTTTTCCAATCCGTTAAACCCGAATCCGCAGTCGCCGGAGGTCCATGTGGCGCACGGCCCCGATGCCTACGCCAACACCCTCGCCGCGCTTAAAGAGGTTGATCTCTCCCCCGTAAAGGGAAAGACGGTTCTGCTTAAGCCCAACGTCGGGCGGATGTCGGAGTTCGGCACCGGGGTGAACACCAACCCGCAGGTGGTGGCCGCGGCCATCGACGCGTTCCGCGCGGCCGGCGCAGAGGTATCTATCGGCGAAAGCCCGATCACCGGCGTAAAGACATTGGAAGCATTCGAAATGGCCGGCATGACCGCCATGGCCAACGAAAAGAACTGTCCGCTGATTGACTTCGATGAACGCCCGCCGCTCGACACGCCCATCCCGGACGGCAAGGTAATCCATTCGCTCAAGCTGTGCGCCGATGTTCCCGAGTTCGACTTTATCGTTTCCATTCCGGTCATGAAAATTCACATGCATACCGGAGTAACCCTCGCGATTAAAAACATGAAGGGCTGCCTGTGGCGACGCAGCAAGGTCGATCTGCACATGCTTCCGCAACTGCCGGACACGACCGACAAGTCGCTCGATATCGCCATCGGCGATATGGCCACCGTCCTGCTCCCGCACTTTTCGATCATTGACGGGTCGATCTGCATGGAGGGGCTCGGCCCGGGCGCCGGAACGCCCAAAGAGCTGAATGTGGTACTCGCCGGAAGCGATGCCTTTGCCGCTGACGCGGTGGCCTGCCGCCTGATGGGCCGCAGCGCGACCGAAGTTCCGCACCTGCGGATCGGCGCCGCCAATGGGTGCGGCATCATTGATCTCGACCAAATCAAGGTGTCGCCGGAAAACTGGATGGATTACGCCTCCGAGTTTATGGCCGCGCCGAAGAATCTGACGTTTGAATTTCCCAACGTCGAAGTGCTCGATAAAAACTCCTGCAGCGCCTGCCAGTCCACCCTGCTTCTTTTCCTTCAGCGTTACGGCGATGTGCTCCCCGAGTATATTCCGGCTGGCGACCGCCTGCGCGTCGCTATCGGCAAAGGACACGACGAACTGCCCGAGGGCACGCTCTGCATTGGACAGTGCACCGTCCGGCAGTGCGTCGGCGGGATCTTTGTCCCCGGCTGTCCACCCGTCGGCAGCCAGATCTTCAAGGTCCTGCAGCAAAGCGCTGAGAAGGATTAAGGCGGGACAGGTTGCGTGGAATGATTTTCCAATGCTTGGAACCTTTTCTTCCAAGGTTCGGACCCGAAGCGTAGCGAGCGTGCTTTTGGTATTCCCCAAAAGAAGAGACCGAACGGGAACGGCAAAAATTGTAGCCGCGAACGTCGGGCGCGGTCATCGCCCGCACCTACAGTTTACAAGGGTTGGGAAAACGAGCGGGACACTCGTTCTGTTTTCCAACCCATGGTTAAGGCTAATCTTTTCCGAGATTGCAGAGGCTGCAGGTACGGCAGTCGAGACCGGGCGGCGTGTAGGACTGACCCGCCTTTTTGGCTTTGCGAATGTTCACCCAGTTGATGATACCGAGGAAGATGCCGAGCAGGATAAAGGCGCCGGGCGCCTGCCCCATGAGCATGAAGTCCTGCGACCATCCTTCGATCAGTTTGATCTGAAAGAACGAACCACTGGCAAGGAATTCACGTGAGCCGCCCAGAATGACGAGCGCGAGCGTAAAGCCAAGCCCCATGCCGAGCGCGTCACAGATGGATGCGACAACACCGTTTTTCGAAGCAAAGGCCTCAGCGCGACCCAGAACGATGCAGTTGACGACGATCAGCGGAATAAAGATACCGAGCGCTTCGTAGAGCGAGCGCGGGGCGTAGGCCTGCATCAGCAGATCGACGATCGTCACAAAAGATGCGATGACGACAATGTAGCAGGGAATGCGCACTTTTTTCGGAACCAGATGACGGATCATCGAGATGACGATGTTGCTGCCGAGCAACACGCAGAGTGTGGCGACGCCCATCCCGAGACCGTTGACCGCATTATTGGTAACCGCCAGCGTCGGACACATGCCGAGCAGCAGTACAAAGACGGGATTTTCACGAAAGAGCCCTTTCGAGAACTCTCGAAAGAGCGGAGTAATGGATTTTTGGATTTTTGGAGTGCTGGAAGAGTTTTCTTTTTTTTGGTTTTTCATCATCAATACTCCATTAATCCTGTGATCCAGTAATCCCTGAAAGAAGCGTTTCACGCTTCGTCGCAAAGGTTTCTGCGATTTCAAACACCGCGCTGGAAACCGCGCGGCTGGTGATGGTGGCGCCGGTGACGGCATCGAGTGTTCCGCCATCCTTTTTAACTTTCCATTCCGGCGCACCGGCTTTGGCCGCCATGCCGCTAAACTGATCGAGCACCGCGTTGGGCGGCAGGCCGGTTTCTTTTTCGCCTTTAATCAGGCCTGAAAGCGTTTTCTGGCGCGTGCGTTCACAAACGACGGTTCCGAGGCCGGGCGTTTCCGCCTGCCGAGTCACGAGAACGGTGGAGATCGTTCCGTCCGGCAAAAGTCCCGCGAGAACGGTAATGTTACCGTTGTATCCTTTCGGAGTGATGGTCTCTCCGGCAAACCCGACGATTTTTCCTTCGTTGCGTCCGATATAGAAGGTGACATCGCCGACCACGACGGTTTCTTCGCCGGGCTGGTTGTCGAAGGCGGGTAGCACCTCGCGCAGCGCAGTATTGGTTTTTTCCTGCAGAGCGGCGGCAATCGGCGCTTCGGTGGCCTTATAGACCCATCCGAGCAGTCCGGCGGCGATGCCGGCAATCAGGGCCAGCGAAACGGTGAGCACGGGGATATTAACTTTAGTATTCATAGTTTTTCTCAAATCATGTTAACCACGAAATACACAAAATACACAAAAGAGGAGAAAGAAAGCGGTGCATTCGTTTTCGTGTGGTTTGTGTATTTCGTGGTTTAGTCTTTTTCCTTTTTAATGCGGATGTAGCCGAACGGTTTACCGATGGTGGACCGGTCGATCAAAGGCGTGAGCGCATTCATAAAGAGGATGGAAAAACTGACGCCTTCGGGGTAGCCGCCCCAGATGCGGATCACGCTGGTGATGAGTCCGCACCCGAAACCAAAGATCAGCGCGCCGTTGGCGGTCATCGGAGAGGTGACCATGTCAGTGGCCATAAAGAAGGCGCCGATCAGCAGGCCGCCGGCGAGGATGTGGTAGAGCGCGGGCTGGGTCAGGTCTGGATTAAAGTGATGGACCACTGCACTGATCAGCGCGACGGTTCCGATAAAGGCGGCGGGCACCTGCCATTTGATCAGCTTTTTAATCAGCAGATAGAATCCGCCGATAAGTAGCGCCAGCGCCGAGGTTTCACCCAGGCAGCCGCCGACGTTACCGATGAATAGATTGCTCAGCGAGGCAACCGCCTCTCCCGAGGCGCCCAGCGGCGTAGCGCCGGTCAGCGCATCGCAAGCGGCGAAGTTTCCAGGGTTTGGAACCACCCAGGAGGTCATCAGCTGCGGAAACCCGATCAGCAGCGCCACGCGGGCGACCAGCGCCGGATTAAAGGGGTTGAAGCCGAGACCGCCGAAAATCTGTTTACCGAGACCGATGGCGAGCAGCGCGCCGAGGATGCAGATCCACCACGGGGCGCCCGCGGAGAGGTTCATGGCCAGCAACAGACCGGTCAGCGCGGCGCTGCCGTCTTTCCAGGTCGGCTTACGTCCGGCGCACTTGTTCCAGATTTCCTCCACGGCCACACAGCCGACGGTGCACAGCACCATCACCTGCAGCGCCGCAAACCCGAAAAACCAGATGGCGGCCGCCGCGGCGGGAGCCAGGGCAACGAGAACGTGCACCATAATTTTTGAGATCGTTTCCCCTCCGCGAATATGCGGGGAGTTGCTGACAATTAGCTGGACGGGGTCCGGCAGTTGAATAGAGGCTATTGTTTCTTCAGACATGGTATTACTTCTTTTGTTCTTTTCTCCGCGCCGCCATAATTTCAGCTTTGGCGCGCTTGAAGTGTTGATTGAGCGGGCGGTGCGAGGGACAGACATAACTGCACGATCCGCATTCGATACAGGCGAGCACATTCAGCTGCGCGGCCCAGTCGAACCGTTCGTTTTCGACCGCCTGGCTGATGGTGGCGGGCAAAATATCCATCGGGCAGACCTGAACACATTTACCGCAGCGAATGCACGGCTCGGAGGTGTACAGCGAAACCTGTTCCGCCGGAATCAGCAGAATGCCGGAGGTGTTCTTCATAACGGTGACATCGAGCGAGCTCTGCGCGAAACCCATCATCGGACCCCCAAGCAGCAACTTGGCGGGCTGATATTTTACGCCGCCCGCCAGCTCAATGGCTTTGGAAACCGGCGTACCGAGACGGAAGCGCCAGTTGCCGGGGTTAACGAGCGGCTCGCCGGTTACGGTGGTGATGCGTTCAATCAACGGCCGGCCCTTGACGACGGCATCGGCAACCGCGACCGCGGAGGCGACATTCTGCACAACGCAGCCGACATCCATCGGCAGGCCGCCGATCGGCACTTCGCGACCGGTCAGTGCATAAATAAGCTGTTTTTCGGCCCCCTGCGGGTAATTGACGGGCAGACCCTGCACTTGAACGTTGTATTTGCCGGCCACCTTTTCCAGCGCCGCAATGGCGTCGGGTTTATTGTTCTCAACCCCGATGATCGCGGTTTCGAGTCCGAGGATGCGGGCGAGAATGGCCGCGCCGAGCACAACGTCTTCGGCCTGCTCCAGCATCAAGCGGTGGTCGGCGGTCAGATAGGGTTCGCACTCCGCGCCGTTAAGAATGAGCGTATTAATCGGTTTTTGCGGGGAAAGCTTCACATGCGCCGGAAAGCCCGCGCCGCCCATTCCGACAACCCCGGCATCCGAGACGCGCTGTTTCAAATCGGCCGGCTCGGCCTGTTGCCAGTCGGCGATCGGCGTCATGCAGTCACCCCAGGTGTCTTCGCCGTCGGCGGTAATTTCAATCGACGGAACACGGATGCCGGTCGGGCCTTCGCATTTATCGATTGCGGTGACGGTGCCGCTGGTCGGCGCATGAAGCGGAACCGAGACAAAGCCGGCGGCTTTAGCGAGCAGATCGCCCTTTTTGACCTCATCGCCTTTTTCAACAACGACTTCCGGCGGTGCCCCGATGTTCTGGTGGACGATCACGGTGTATTTATCGAGAAGCGGCGCGTCGACAACCGCTTTGGATGCGGAAAGCCTTTTGCTGTCGTCCGGATGAACGCCGCCTTTAAATTTATGGGTCTTGGGGCTCATTTCGAAACTCCTTCGTATGCACCGGCGGCGTGTTTAGAAGCCAGGCGCAGGGCAGTCGTGGGACAGCCGGTTTTTTCAACCAGATCAGAAATTGGCGGGTTGTCATAATTGGTTTCAATCAGAAATCCCTTAATGATCATCTGATCTTCGTTGTCCGCGGCTTTGACGCATTTGCGGCAGGCGATACAGGCGGTTTTGCAGACTTTACGCTTAACCGGCCCCTTCTCCGGCGAATTGCAGTAGACATGCACATCCACGGAGGCGGGAACCAGAACAATCAGATTCTTCGGGCAGGTATCGACGCATTTGCCGCAACCGACGCATAGATCCGGATGAACCACCGCAAGACCGTCGCGAATTTCAATGGCATCAAACGGACAGGCGCGCGCGCAGCTGGCGAACCCGATGCAGCCGTAGTCGCACCCCTTGGCGCCGCCGGCGACCAGCACCGCAGACCGACAGTCGTTGACTCCGTTATAAGGAGAACGCTCCGTGGTGGAAATGCCGCCGCTGCATTTGACGACCGCGATCACTTTTTCTTTTTCCTCAGCCTTCATTCCGAGATATTCCGCGATGCGTCCGGCGTCTTTAGCGGATGCAACCGGGCACTGTGAGGGCGGAACTCCATTTTCGACGATGGCTTTACCGAAATCGGCGCAACCGGCATAGCCGCAGCCGCCGCAATTGGCGCCGGGCAGCATATCGGTCACCGTTTCAATGCGCGGATCGATTTCCACGGCAAAGGCTTTGGCCGCCGCGCCGATAACCACCGCGAGGATGGCGCCGAGCAGCGCCGCAAAAATCAAAGAAGTCAGTATAATCGTCATCGCGTGGTTGCCCTTATGTTAAAGAGAAATACCTTTTTCATAGTTCATCATTCATATTGGTTCTTCGTATAATTCAGTGGAGCGGGCGACTTTCCCACCACCCGTTCTCTACGTTCACTGGAGAAAACAGCCGAGTGAACCACCGAGTTTTCTACAAAACAATTCTCCGAATCCCGTCCTTCAGCTTCAAAACATTAAAGTTAATGAGAAGTCCAACCTTACAATTCGTCAACTTCATATAGGTAATGAGTTGCGCTTCATGAATCGGAGCAATCTCCTTAACCACTTTCAGTTCGACAACAACCTTTCCTTCCACAACCAGATCCAGAACAAATTCATCATCTAGAATTAGATCTTTATATTTCAGGTCTAAACGAACCTGTCGTTTGACGCTCACTCCCCGTAGCGCCAACTCGTGAGCGAGACTTTTTTCATAAATGCTTTCCAGAAGCCCCGGCCCCCAGTAGTTATGAACCTCAATTGCCGCACCAATTATCTTTTCTGGCAGATCTAGCTCTTTATCCATCGAATTTCCTTTTTTGGAACTCAACCACAAACTCGGTTGTTCTCTCCAGCGATTTCATGAGCGGGTGGTTTAGATTTTCTAAACTATTTGTTCCCATAAAAATTTACATAAAATCTTCATATTTCATATTTCGTGGCGGAACGCCGGTTAAACTAATCCGGAAAATCCCATAAACACCATCGCCAGAATACCGGCGGTGATCAGCCCGATCGCCGTTCCCTGAAGGGGTTTCGGCACCTGAGCCAGATCCAGCTTCTCGCGCAGGCTGGAAAACAGAATCAGCGCCAGGGCGAACCCGAGCGCGGAACAAAAACCAAAGATCGTCGACTCGAGCACCCCGCGCCCGGCCTGCACGCTGAGCTCGGCCGCGCCGAGCACCGCGCAGTTGGTGGTAATCAGCGGAAGGAAAATCCCGAGCGCCTGATAGAGCGGTGGGCTGAATTTTTGAAGGATAATTTCAACCAGCTGCACCAGCGCGGCAATCACCACAATAAACACCAGAATCTTCAGGAAGGTCAGATTGATCTCCGTTCCGGCCACCGTGAAGGTTTTGGACAGGATGTACTTATAGATTACCGAGGTCACCAGTGAAGAAAGTGTCATCACAAAAACGACGGCACCGGACATGCCCAGCGCGGTTTTGATCTTTTTCGACACCCCCAAAAAGGGGCAAATCCCTAGGAATTTCGCTAAAACAAAATTGTTAACCAGAATCGCGCCGATCGTAATCGTCAGGATATTATCCGTCATAAACCGTCCTCCAAAAATTTCAAAAACGAGGCAGTTTAGGTGACCTCCCCGACGGGCTCAACTCAAAGCGTCGAAAAGATTCATCGCCACCCCGCAGGCGCGCGGGGCTTTTTCTTTGGTAGGGCGTGCTCTCCGAGCGAGCCGCTTCTCCTGCGTACCGCACTTCGCTGGCGTTACAGCCCGGGCTCACCTGCCGTGAAGTGAGCTGTGCTCTACTTCTACGGCCTGCCAAGCCGTCTTGTCTCGCCGTAATAGATGAAGGCGGAAGCTTTCCTGACCTGCATAGCTTTAGCGACGCAGGTTAGCGACGTGTCTCGCCGTATTGAAAAGAAGGCGGAAGCTTTGACCCCTCCTCCAAGGAACGCAAAGGAACAGGCGAAAATGCTACAAATCACGGGCTGACCCCTCTCCCTGCTACAAATCACGGGCTGACCCCTCTCCCTCTCCCACTCTCTTTCCCATCCGCGTTTATCCGTGGTTAAAACACATCACCTCTTTATTCGTGAATATTCGTGTTCATTCGTGGTTAAAACTGTCCGTCTTTGGGAGCTTTTCCAGCCCTCGGAAAGGTGTAGAATTCTCCGCGGAAAGAGAGGTTGACGATGAAAGTTTTTCTTTTGGCTCTGCTTTTCGCGGCAGCCGGTGTGTTTGCCGCTGAGGAGATTACGCTACAGACCTATACGGTGAGCTACGCCAATCCGGAGGAAATCGCCACCATCGCCCCGATGATGATGCCCTCCACCAATGATCTGGTGATTCAAGCCGTTGACCGCAAACTCCTTGTGAACGGCACCGCCGCGCAACACACGCTGGTGCAGCAGATACTCCGCGACCTGGACGCCCCGCCCAAAAACATCCAGATCAACGTCAATTTCGACACCACTGGTGGAAGCCGACAGAGCGAGTTCGGCATCCGTCCGAAAGGGCCGATCGTACTCCACGACGGCGATGTGCACGGTTCGTTTGAAGGCCGATTTACCAACCGCAGCAGCACACTGAACGAGAGCACAACCCAAATGCTGGTGGCGATGGACGGGCAGTCCGCCACGCTGCGCGTCGGCGAGAGCGTGCCGTATATCAGTTGGCTAACCGAATACGGCTACCGCCACGGCTACATTCGCGAGGTGGGAATTGAGTGGAAAGAGGTCGGGTCTTTTCTGGCGGTGGAGCCGACCATCGTCAGCCCGGGCATCATTCGCGTCCGTCTGATTCCGGAACTAAGCGGACGATTGAAGGACGGTTCGCGCGACACAATCCAGTTTACGCACCTCGCCACGGAGGTGACGGTGGCAGATGGGCAGACGATCAGCATCGGCGGATTCAGTGAAGATAAGGACTTTTCGTCGAAATTTCTGATCGGAACCGCGCCGGGCGGACAGTCCGTCAACACCACCATTACGCTGACACCAAAAATCCTCCCATAAGGGACACGAAGGCACAGAGGAACCTGAAAACGTAGCGGTAAATAATTTGCGCATGCAAATAATGAACGTGGCGTCATAAAGTTTGCCCCGCCAGCGGCGGGGTTCACCCCTGTTTCCTGTGAGAAAGCGCCTGTTTCTAAACGGCGTCAGCGAGGTTGTTTAAAAAGGCTTATTTCTTAAAATACAAGGTTGTTTCCGTCTGATTTTCTGGCACAATGGAAGGACTATGAGAAAGAGTAAATTTTTACGGAAAACGCAGTTGCTGAAACTAATTGGTCGTCTCCCTGGAACGGTTTTTGAATATCGGGAGTGGCCAAGCCGTCAAAGCGTGTTCCCCTACTCGACCGTTGCCGTCGAGGATATCTTTTTTGCGACCCCGAAAGAACTGGCCAAAGACGGCAGTCTGGCCTGGGATCGAATCTGCAAAGAGTCGGCCGACGAGTTCCGCCAGGCACTGGACCGATCCGCTTCCCGGCTCGAACCATTTAAAATTATCATCCGAACCACGTCGCCGCAGGAGCGCCTTCACTGGATCCAGATCCACGCCGTACCGGAGGGGTTGCGCGACGGCAGCACGCTCTGGAACGGATACATGGAGAATATCACCGCGCAACACGAAGCCGAAGAAGATGCCAAACAGAAGCAGGCTCTGGTTGATGTGATTTTCGACAACCTGGAAGACCACTTTTACTTTAAAGACACCCAGGGCCGCATGCTGGGCGCGAACTCAACCTGCTTCAAGCATCATGGCTTTGAGTCCGAAGAAGAAATTCTAGGCAAAAGCGATCAGGATCTTATGCCCGGAGAGGCAGGGAAGATAGCCTGCGAAAAAGAAGCGGCCATTATGGCGGGCGGCAAGACGGTCCGTGAGCGCGAAAAATATGTGCAGGATGACGGCAGCGTCCAGTATCTGGAATCTATAAAAAGCCCTCTGCGAAGCCCGTCCGGACGCTGCATCGGGTTGGCCGGCATATCGCGCGACATCACAAATCAGGTCGTACGTGAAGAGGAGCTGGTTAAGGCCAAGCATGACGCCGAGCAGAACGCATCGTTCATCCGGGCTATTTTCGACAACCTGGAAGACCTGTTCTACTTTAAAGATCGGGACTCCCGTGTGATGGGCGGAAACAAAGCGTGGGTGAAAGCGAACAATGTAAATTCCGTCGACGATTTGATCGGGAAAACGGATATCGACATGCACCCGGCTCCGCTTGGACAACAACTATTTGACAACGAACAAAAGCAAATGGCGAACGATGAGGTCTTGCGAATCCGTGAGCGCCACACCAATAAAGACGGAACCGTTGAGTACATCGAGTCCATCAAGTGCCCGATGAAAAATGAAGAGGGCGAAGTGATCGGACTGGTCGGCATCAGTCGTTATGTGACCCAGCAGGTTGAAAATGAAAAAGCGCTGATCAAGGCGCAAGAAGAGGCGGAAACCGCCAACAAAGCAAAAAGCGCATTCTTGGCGATGATGAGCCATGAGATCCGCACGCCGATGAACGGGGTGATCGGCGCCTCCAGCCTGATGCTGGGAACCGATCTTAACGAACAGCAAGAAGAGTTTGCTCACACCATTCAGGTGAGCGGAGAAAACCTGCTGACAATCATCAACGACATTCTCGATTACTCTAAAATTGAGGCGGGTAAAATTGATCTGGAAATCATTCCGTTCGATCTTCGGAGCTGTGTTGAAGACGCATTTGACCTGTTTGTACAGGCCGCCTCTCATAAAAATCTGGAATTGCTCTGTTGTGTTGAGCCGCATGTGCCCGAATGCTTTAAAGGCGATCCGACCCGGTTGCGCCAGGTCGTTGTTAACCTGCTCGGTAACGCGATTAAATTCACAGAAGAGGGTGAAGTCAGCGTCCGGGTTTCCGTTCCCGAACAGGAAACGGATAGTGAGCGCTGCCAACTCGAGTTCTCGGTTAGCGATACGGGAATTGGAATCTCAGAAGAAGCTCAGACACGCCTCTTCCAGTCCTTCACACAGGCCGATGTCTCCGATACACGTAAATACGGCGGAACCGGACTGGGGCTGGCCATCAGCCGCCGGCTGATCGAACTCATGGGCGGCGAAGTGTGGCTGGAAAGCGAAGAAGGAGTCGGAACCACCTTCCACTTCACGGTTAACCTTCCAGTAGATGCCATGCCGACACAGAAAGCCGAACAGGCGTATACGGGCCAGCTAAAGGGCAAGCGGGTTCTCATTGTGGACGACAACGAAACAAATCGTAATATTCTCTTCGCTCAAATGAAGCAGTGGGAAGCCCTTCCCGAACTGTTCTCGCACCCCGAACTGGTGGTTGACCACCTGAAGCAAAGTCCGCCCTACGACATCATGCTGCTCGACTTCCAAATGCCGGTCATGGATGGCGCGGAACTGGCCAGAGCCATCTACAAACTGCCCGACTACCCCGCCACACCGGTTATCATTTTGAGCAGCTCCTACGAAACCATTCCTCCCCATCCGTCCATTCAGGCCCGCATGGCGAAACCGGTTAAAATGAATAAACTGCGCCAGCAAATGACAAATTTGGTCGACCACGGACGGCAGGGCGGACACGCCGAACCATCCTCTGACGAACACCTGCGGCCGAAAAAGAAGCTTCCCCTGCGCATTCTCGTTGCGGAAGACAACCCGATCAACCAGCGTGTTGTCCAGATGATGCTCCAGCGCCTCGGGTACGAAAACGCCGTCTTTGTCGAAGATGGACGGGAAGCGGTCGCGGCGGTTATCGATGCCGAATACGACCTTGTCCTGATGGACGTTCAAATGCCGCACATGAACGGTTTGGATGCCACCATGGAAATCCGCAAGCACACCGGCAAAAAAGATACTCCGTGGATTGTCGCTCTGACCGCCGGGGTCATGGCAGATGAACGGAAAAAAATTATGGAATCCGGTATGAACGAGTTTCTGGCTAAACCGGTGGCGATCAACCAGCTCGAAGCAAAACTTGAATCCGCCTACGAGATCATCAGTAGCCGCTAAGTTTTCCAACCCTTGGGAGATTTACGGCCGTATTTTCCAATCATTGGAAAAATACGTGCCCATCGCGGCTTCCGGCCTTCGCCAAGGTTTGCCGTTCCTTTCAGTCACTGCTTGAACCATTCCCGTTGGTCATTATTTGACTTTGTCAAATTATGTTTACGCTTGGCTCCAACGCGCAAGCTCAAGCCTCGCTTCGCATCGGCGGACAGGCTGCGACTCCCAAGGATTGGAAAAAAGAGTCGCCATACTATGGCTGCCAGACTTCGACGCGGACACGGCGGCGGCCCCATTGCAGGGCCTGCTGATGAGTTTTGAAAAACAGATCAATCCGCGTCGAACCCTGAATCGCTCCGCCGCGATCCTCCACCCTGCCGATTCCGTAACCCGGAATCCTCATCACCGTTCCGAACGGATAGGTTCGGGTATCCGCGGCAATCGTTCCCTTCTTGGCTTTTGCACCGGAGGCGGTGATACCTACCCGCTTCGGTTTCCCTTTATTAGGGCCGGACGAATAAACCGGCCGAAATGGCGGAATCCAGCTTCGCTCCCACCCGCAGCATTGGCCGCAGTCGCAATACCCCGTCGCCTCAATGAGTACGCTCCGGGATGGCCCCTGCGGCGGGCGAATCGAAGCACAGCCGGAAAGCAGCAAGAGCAAACCACAAAAGCAGAGAGAGAGTTTTGTGTTCATTTTTCCACCCATTGAAAAATAATGCCCAAAGTTGGCCGTTCCTTCCAGTCATTGCTCTTAAAAACACAAAGAAGTCTCTCTTCGCTACGCTCGAGCCCATCCATTGAAAACCTACAGCGCACTGCACTCCTTCCCGGATTCCGGCTTTCCAATGTTTGGAAAACCGCTATTGTGAACCCATCATGCGGTTCGGAGTTACCATAACAATCATTGCGCTAACGGCACAAATGGCCGCCGAAAGCGCTTCCCTTCCGGAGGGGCTCTGCTTCTCGACGGAGTTTCCAGCCGACCGCGTCCGGCTGCTGATCGACGAAACATGGACCGATGCCAAGGGAACGCGGCAGGTCGACCAGGAAATTTTCGACTCGGTTTTTCAAATCATTGACGATGCCGAAGAGTTCATCCTGCTCGACTTTTTTCTCGTCAACGACTTCCTCTACGAAGAAGGCCCCGGCATGCGCCCGCTCAGCCGCGAGCTAACCGACCGTCTTCTTCAAAAACGGAAACAAAACCCGGAGGTGAAAATCACCTTCATTACCGACCCGCTCAACACCGCCTACGGCTCCGTCCCGTCATCCTATTTCCAAACATTGGAAACCGCCGGCGTGCGCGTTGTCTGGACCGATCTGAATAAACTGCGCGACAGCAACCCCGTCATCTCCAAACCCTGGCGCCTGCTCGTGCGCCCGTTCGGAACCGGCCCCGCCAAAACGCTTCCTAATCCGCTCGGCGAAGGGAGCGTATCAATGCGCAGCATGCTCAAACTGCTAAATTTTAAAGCCAACCACCGCAAAGTCATCGTCACGGAAAAAAGCCTGCTGGTCGCCAGTGCCAACCCGCACAGCGCCAGCAGCGCTCACTGGAACATGGCGCTCCGTGTCGATGGCGGCGGACAGGCCGCCGCCTGCGAAGCCGAATCCGCCATCCTCAAGCTGTCCGGCGCAGAACCATTCAACCCGCAGACAGAAATGGACGGGAAACGCGACGAGGGCGGCGCGTCTACAACAAACAAATCACCCGCCCTGTCCGTTGAACTACTCACTGAGCGCAAGATTAAAGAAAAGGTGCTGGAACTGCTGAACGAAGCAGAAGCCGGCGCACGCATTGATCTGACTATGTTTTATCTGGCCGACGACGACATCCTGCACGCCCTCACCGATGCCAAAAAGCGGGATTGTAGCCTGCGGGTCATTCTCGACCCCAACAAGGATGCCTTCGGCCGCGTCAAAAACGGCATCCCCAACCGGCAGAGCGCCGAGCGGCTCGTCGAAGCGGGGATTCCGGTGCGCTGGGCCGATACGCACGGCGAGCAGTGCCACGTAAAAACCCTTTACGTTGAGCATGCCGACAAGACCGCAACCATTCTGCTCGGGTCAGCCAACTACACCCGCCGCAACCTCGACAACTTTAATGCGGAATGCGACCTCGCCTGTACCGCCCCGACCGGCCACTCAGCGATGAAACGCGCCCGCGAGACCTTTGAGCGCTGGTGGAGCAATCCGAATGACCGCACCTACACCACTGAATACAAAACCTACGAAGACACATCCGTTCTGCGAAAAATAAGCGCCCGTTTCATGGAAGCCTCCGGCCTGTCTTCCTTTTAGGCTTTTACAACTGCAATCGTGCAGGCGTGACCGTTAAGATCGACCGTTTCACCGGACACATCGTCCGTTTCGATGGATAACGCCAGGACTTCCGCTTTGATATATTCCTCATAAGCAGTAACAGCCGCCTGAACGGCTTCGTCGGACGAAACACTCAGATTGATGCGGTCGGTCACTTCAAGGCCGGAGGTTTTGCGCAGCGCCTGCACCTCTTTGACCAGCTCACGGGCAAGCCCTTCGCGAATCAAATCGTCGTCGAGTTCGAGGTCAAGCGCAACCACCAGATCGCCCTGCGCCTGTACCGCGAGGCCCTCTTTCGGCGTGTGCTCAACAAACAGATCCGCTGCTTCGATTTCCGCCGCTTCACCGTTGAGATCAATCGTGATGTTTTCTCCGTTGGCAAGTGCGTGAAGCGATGCGGCATCCAGATTGGCAACCGCCTGCCCGACCGCTTTCATCTGTTTTCCAAACTTTGGACCGAGGGCCTTGAAGTTTGCTTTGGCGCTGAGAGTTGCGAACCCGGACTCATCATCTCCGAAAACCACTTCACGGAGGTTGAGCTCTTCTTCGATAATCTCTTTCAGCTCATCGACCCGATTGAGCAAAGCGCTGTCGTGGCTGACCACGTCGAGGCGGCGCAGCGGCTGGCGGACTTTCGCATCGTTGTCTTTACGGAGCTGACGGCCCATCACAACCACATCCATCACGATACGCATCTGCTGTTCGAGTTCGGTGTTGCGAACCGCGCCTTCGGCGGTCGGGAAGTCACACAGGTGCACCGACTCCGGCATGTCGCCGGCGCGCAGGTTGGAATAAATTTCTTCCGCGATGAACGGCGTGAACGGCGCGGCGATTTTGCACAGCTCGATCAACACATGATAGAGCGTGACGTAGGCCTGCTGTTTGTCGCCGTCGTCGTCGGACTTCCAGAAACGGCGGCGCGAGCGGCGGATGTACCAGTTGGTCAAATCTTCAATGAAGGCGACGAACGGGCGAACGGCGCGCTGGAGGTCGTAGTTATCCATCGCGGCGGTGACTTCCTGACAGAGGTTGGCCAGCGAGCTTTCAATCCACTGATCGAGCAGGTTGTCGCTTTGTCCGGGTTTCGAGTCGCCCGGCTCCCATTGATCAATGTTGGCGTAGGTGATAAAGAAGCTATAGGAGTTCCAAAGCGGGATCAGCAGGTGGCGCAGGGAGTGCTTCACACCCTCTTCGGCGAAGCGCAGGCTTTCACCCTTCACAACCGGCGAGTTGATCATGTAGAGGCGGAGCGCATCGGCTCCGTACTCGTGCACAACGTGCAGCGGGTCGGGATAGTTCTTGAGGCGCTTGCTCATTTTGAGGCCGTCTTCGGCCAGCACGAGACCGTTGACGACAACGTTCTGAAAGGCGGGCTTTTTGAAGAGCGCGGTGGAGAGCACCATCAGGGTGTAAAACCAGCCGCGGGTCTGGTCGAGCCCTTCAGCGATGAACTGCGCCGGGAAGTTGCCTTCGAATTTGTCTTTGTTCTCAAAAGGATAGTGCTGCTGGGCGTACGGCATGGCGCCGGACTCGAACCAGCAGTCGAGCACTTCAGGGGTGCGCTTGTAGGTTTTGCCGTCCTTTTCGATCAGGATGTCGTCGAGTATGTGTTTATGCAGGTCTTCGACTTTCTGTCCGGACAGCTTTTCCAGCTCTTCGGCGGAGCCTATGCAGAGAATATCTTCGGGATCGTCAACGTTGATCCAGAGCGGAATACAGGAACCCCAGAAACGGTTGCGACTAATGTTCCAGTCTTTGGCGTCAGCCAACCAGTTGGCAAAGCGCTTTTCACCAACATGTCCGGGCATCCAGTGCACCTGCGCGTTGTTGGCGAGCATTTCTTCGCGCAGGTCTTCGACGCGGACGTACCACGCGTCGATGGCGCGGTAGATGAGCGGGGTGTCGGTGCGTTCACAGAAAGGATAGCTGTGCTGGATAGTGGACTGATGGATCAGTTTGCCTTCGTCCTTGAGGCGTTTGATGATCTCCTTGTCGGCGTCTTTACAAAACTGCCCTTCATAGTCCGGCACCTGCGAGGTGAATTTGCAGTCGACGTCGAGCGGCTCAACGAGCGGGATGCCGGCAGCGGTGCAGATGCGGTAGTCGTCCTCTCCGTACGCCGGGGCCATGTGCACGATTCCGGAGCCGTCTTCGGTGGAAACAAATGCATCGTTCAAAATGCGGAAGGAGTTTTCGTTGTCCTTGAAATAATCGAACAGCGGCTCGTAGGTGAGACCTTCGAGGTCAGAGCCCTTCATCGTTTTGAGGATTTCGTACTGCTCCTCTTTTTTGTAGTAGGCGCTGAGGCGCGCTTCAGCCAGTACAAACACGTCGCCGGACTCGGTATCGCGGACGGCGACGTAGTCAATGTCCGGCCCGGCGCAGATGGCGAGGTTGGACGGTAGCGTCCACGGGGTGGTCGTCCAGACCAGCGCGCAGGCGTTTTCAATTTCAAAGCCGTGCAGTTTTACGCGAACCGTGACGGACGGGTCCTGCACGTCCTGGTAGTTGCGCCCGGCTTCGAAGTTGGAAAGCGGCGTGTTGAGCTTCCAGCTGTAGGGCATGATACGGTGAGCGCGATAGATGCGGCCCTGTTTCCAAAGTTCAGAAAACACCCACCAGATGGTCTCCATAAAATCTTTGTCCATGGTTTTGTAGTCGTTGGAAAAGTCGACCCAACGGCCCATGCGGATGACGGTTTTTTCCCACTCCTCAACATAAGTGGAAACCATGGAGCGGCACTGCTCGTTGAAGACGTCGATGCCGGCTTCGACAATAGCGGGCGCGCCGGCCAGGCCGAGCGCTTCCTGTGCGAGGGCTTCAATCGGCAGGCCGTGGCAGTCCCACCCAAAACGACGCTCGACGCGATGGCCTCGCATGGTCTGATAGCGCGGAACGATATCCTTAATGGTTCCGGCCAGCAGATGGCCGTAGTGCGGCAGACCGGTGGCGAACGGAGGGCCGTCGTAAAAGACGTATTCGTTGTCCGCTGAGCGGTTTTCAATCGATTTTTTAAAGGTGTCGTTTTCCTTCCAGAAGGAAAGGATCCCCTCCTCCATCGCTGCGAAATCGACTTTGCTGGATACCGGTTTAAACATGTTCTTCTCTTTCATCAAAATGCTGGCCTGCCAACCGAAGCCTTGGCGAAGGCTGGAGCGGGAGACCGGACTCGAACCGGCGACGAACAGCTTGGGAAGCTGCCATTCTACCACTGAATTACTCCCGCATCAGAAGCGATGAAAGTAAAGAAACCATGCCGTTTTGTCTAGCCGTTTGCTGCCGGCTGGGCAAACCATTGGATTTTGACCGGACGAATGAAGGGCATATCCAAATCGAGCGCCCAGTAGGCTTTGCCGGTTATGGTGAGCGCTTTTCCTTCGAGCTCTTTCATCTGTGCGGCATTGCCGCGCACATAGCAGACTGTAATCTGATCGACATCCACATCCACCAGCTTGAACAAAAGCCCGCCCGCCGGCATCAGGATTCCGTAAAAACTCTCTTCCACGCCCTGCTCTTTTGCGGGGTCCGGAACCAGCGTTCCCGGCAGCTCCGACACCTCTGCCGCAGCGATCATCATCTGATTGATTTCCGGCTGAGTCACCGTTTTAATAATCGCAACCGCTTCTTTCGGCGCTTCTTCAACCGGCGCAGGAGAAGGTTTCACCGTAATCACGACAACCGGCTCTTTTGCGGCGACCACTTTAACCGCGTCCGGCTCAGGAGAAGGCTTCACCGTAATCACCACAACCGGCTCTTTAACCGCGCCCATGATTTCAGCGTATTTACGGCTGATCCAGACAACGGTCCCATCCGGAGGAGCAATGCGAAGCCATTTGCCGGCCTCGCCACGAACCGTTAGACGTTCACCGCGCTCCACCACACCGACCACGCCATGGTTCAGGCTCGGACCGGAGCGGATGTTGAGTCGTGCGGGCATCACCCTCCCCTCGCGGATGTAGTCGCTGTTCACCCAGACGTCCATGTTGTACGGCGGGGCCACCCCGATCCACTCCTTCTCGGAGTTGTCCTTCAGCGTCAGCAGATCCCCGGACATGACGCGGTCGAGTAAAACCGAATTGATTTCCGGCGCGGCGCGCAGACTCACGCGATCTCCGGTCACTTTCACCTTCACTTCATCAACCGCATAACTCGAAACCGCCAGTATCAGCGCAATCAAACCAATCCAATGTTTTTTCATATCAGGAATCCTCCGCTTTGCATTCACATTGACCATACGTCACCCGCCCATCCGCCCGCAACCCGAAAGAGAAGTCCCTCTTTCGGGTTGCGTTTCAGTCAACATGTGCCACAATTCGTCTCCCTTTCGGGGATGACTGGTTTCGACGGTTAAGTTGAAGCGGCAGTCGCGTGTCGAGGTTGGACTCCGGGCCTCGTTAAAAGGAGCCCAAAACAATAAATGCTGACGAAAGTTACGCACTCGCTGCCTAAATAAAGGCGCGACGTCTTTACCCTGACGCCTGTTAGGGGCTAAAGGCGACGACAACAGGCTGGTGTCAAGATCGGGTATCCGGGTGGCGACATGAGAAAATAACAGGATAATAGCGACCAATGTGGCCATGTTGACCGGCAGCTGCGGGGGCGAATCCTTAATGGTTGACTACACACGTAGACGCTGTCGTGACTCTTGGTCGGACGCGGGTTCGATTCCCGCCATCTCCACCATTTTCGGCTCTTCCCCAATGACGGGGAACGGGCAGAACTAGCCAATTGCTTTGCGGACCACGTCGGCGAGGGTTTCGGCGATGCGATTGGTCATTTCATCGGTGGGACCTTCAACCATCACACGGCACATGTGCTGCGTGCCGGAGTAGCGGATCAGCACCCGCCCCTTGTCCGCCAGCTCAGCCTCCGCTTTTGCGGTCGCTTCGAGCAGTCCGACGATTTCTTCAACCGGCGGCTTTTCTTTCACATCAATATTGATGAGGCGCTGCGGGAAAATATCCATCACGGAAGCCAGCTCGGAAAGTGGCTTGCCGGTTTCGCGCAGTATGCTCAGCAACTGAAGAGCGGCGATGATGCCGTCACCGGTAGAATGATGGTTATGGAAAATCACATGACCGGAGGCCTCGCCGCCGAGTACAGCGTCGTCTTTGAGCATTTTCTCCAGCACGTAGCGGTCTCCGACATCGGTTACAGCCACGTCGATTTCCAATTTCTTCATGGCGGCGAAGAAGCCGAAGTTGCTCATCACGGTGGCGACCACTTCGTTGTTTCTGAGCAGTCCACGCTCTTTATACTGGCGGGCGCAGATAGCAATAATCTGATCACCGGAAAGCTCGTTGCCTTTTTCGTCAACCACAATCAGGCGGTCGGCGTCGCCGTCAAAGGCCAGCCCGACCTCGGCGCCGGTCGCCAGCACTTTGGCCTTCAGGTCGTCGGTGTGCTGTGAGCCGCAGTTGTCGTTGATATTCATCCCATTCGGCGAAACATGGATGGCGCTGGCTTCGGCACCCAGCTCAGAAAAGATAATCGGAGCGACTTTGTAGGCGGCACCGTTGGCGCAATCGAGGGCGATTTTCATACCGTCGAGCGTCATACCTTCCGGGAAGGTGTTTTTACAGAAAACGATGTAGCGGCCAATGGCATCGTCGATGCGTTTGGCCTTGCCGATGTCGGACTCGGTGGAGCGGAACTCGCGCAGCTTGTGCGAGTTGATCAGCTCTTCCATCTGTTCCTCTTCGGCATCGGGAAGTTTATAACCGGTGCGCCCGAAAATCTTGATGCCGTTGTCGTGATACGGATTGTGCGAGGCGGAAATGACCACACCGGCGTCAGCGCGCATATCCTGCGTGATAAAGGCCACACCGGGCGTCGGCAGCGGACCGAGCAAAAGCACATCAACCCCGACGGAGGTGATCCCGGCAGTCAGCGCGGTTTCGAGCATGTAACCGCTCAGCCGGGTGTCCTTGCCGATCACAACGCGCGGACGGGTGCCCTTTTCGCGGTGATATTCCTTACAGACGTAAGCCAGTGCACGGCCGATCTCCAGCGCCTGCTCGGCCGTCATGTTGCCCATGTTCGCCATATCGCGAACGCCGTCTGTTCCAAAAAGTTTTCCCATTACAATCTCCTTAAATTCTGCAAATCAGCGGTCTCATCGACGATGGACTGAAGCCAGGCGGTGGCGGCGGCGCGGGCGCCGGTGCCGAGATTCTGAATGGCGGCGAGGTAGTCGCTTTTATCGGCGGCTTCGATGTCGGTCATCAAGCTGGAACTGGCCATTGTATCCACTTCATCTTTCCAATGTTTGGACAAATTAAAGGGTGCAGGCTCAGCCTGCTTCCACGCTTTGGAAACGTTTTCGGCTAATTGTTCCAAACGTTGGAAACGCTCGTTGAGAATGAGGTCGAGGTTGGCAATGGCTCCGTTGTGAACGGCTTCGTCGTATTCATCGCGGATGAAGAGCGCGCGAACGTTTTCGTACCATGCTTTGAGGGCGCGGATATTACCGATGTAGATGAGGTTGTTTTTGACGACGCGGTCGATGTCTCCGTAACGGCCGGCTTCAAACGGTGCGGTTTTTTCGGCCGATGCGGCGGGAACATGCAGCATTCCCTCTTCGAGAATGTCTTTGCGACAGATGCCGCCGGCGGCGATGACAGAGCCATAGGCGATACGGGCCGGGCCGATGAGGCCGCCCTGCCCGCCGAGAAAAACGGGTTTTTCGCCGAGCAGCACGCCGCGCGGCACGTCGCCAATGAGTGACGCGGTGGCTTTATCCTGATTGGGGGTGAAGTTGAAGTGAATGTAGGACGAACCGACTTCGGAGTGGTCTTTGCGGCTGGTGCCGCCCGCCATGAGGATGTCGCAAAAGTTGATGAGACTGCCGAGCGTGACGAACGGAAGAAGTACAGTCTGTTTAAGCCCGACGGTGTGCGCGCCGCCAGCCTGCTCTTCAAGGATGGTTCCGGCGCGCACATGCGCGCCAGGGCCCATATTGGCGCCATCAAGGAAGACCGCGCCGGAAAAAGTTCCGCCCTTGAGCTGTACACCGCGTCCAAGCTGGCAGTTTTCCATAACCACCGGCCCTTCAGCGCCGATTTGACAACCGGGTCCGATCGAAGAGTTTTCGATCCGGCAGCCGGGGTGGATCAGTGCGTCGGGTGAAATACTCATTTGAGCAGTGCTCCAATCACGATACCGATGCCGGTGAAACACAGCAGGGCCAAGGAGGTTTTAAGCTTCAGCGCGAAATCAAAAAGTTCCACCGTGGTGGTGCCGCCGGTGAAAATAAATGCCAGCACACAGAGTGCGATCAGCCCCAGCGCCCAGATCAGCCGTTTATTCATTGTGTTCCTCCTATTCAGGCAGTTGCACAAACGTGTTATAAATCCAGTCTAGCATCGATTCAAAACGCGGCTCGCCGTGCAGAGTGGTCAAATCGGAATCCTTTTTCATCCATTCGTAATCGTCGTAGCCGAGTTCGACCGCGCGGCTAAGCGCCTCAAGGGCATCCTCGATGCGTTCCATAAGCGCGAGACTGCACCCGAGGTTATACCACACCAGCGGCTCTTCGGCGCAGAGATGGCTGAGGCGTTCGTCGATCCGCAATCCTTCGGTGTAATCACCGGTGCGGGTGTAAAGATCCGCCAACGCCCGCAACACCTCGGTGTCTTCAGGAAGACGCCGGGCAATGCTCTCTAAAAATTCAAGTTCCTGTGTGTCGGCGCGTGGTTTCTCGGCGCCCTGCTCGGTTTTTTTCATGCAGAAAAATCTATTATTTAACGTTTATCAATTGGGATCACTTTGCGGGCATTGGGGCCGGTGTAGATCTGGCGCGGACGCGCAATGCGGCCTTGCGGATCTTTTTTCATTTCCATGAACTGGGCAATCCAGCCCGGCAAACGCCCGATGGCGAACATAACGGTGAACATGTTGGTCGGAATACCCATTTCGCGATAGGTTAGGCCGGTGTAGAAGTCGACATTCGGATAGAGACCGCGCTCGATGAAGTACGGATCCGCCAGTGCTTTCTCCTCGAGCTCCATGGCGATATCCAACAGCGGATCGTGTTTATTGGTTGACGCAATCACCTCTTTGCAGAGAGCCTTGGCGATCTTGGCGCGCGGGTCATACGATTTATAGACACGATGACCGAAGCCCATCAAACGAAACGGACTGCGTTTATTTTTCGCCTTTTCAATCACTTTATCGATATCGCCGCCTTCAGCCTGGATGCCTTCGAGCATTTCGATCACGTGCTGATTGGCCCCGCCGTGCAGCGGCCCCCACAGGGCGCAGATGCCGGCCGAGATCGATGCGTAGAGGTTGGCACCGGAGCTGCCGACAGCCCGAACCACTGAGGCGGAACAATTCTGCTCATGGTCGGCGTGAATGATCAGGAGCTTGTTCAGCGCAGACACCATGGTCTGGTTATACGGGTTTTCGATAACCGGCGAATTAAACATCATGTTCAAGAAGTTTTCGCAGTATTTCAGGTCGTGCTGCGGATAAACCGCCGGATCACCGATCGATTTTTTATACGAAAACGCGGCAATCGTGCGCAGCTTGGAGAGGAGACGGGTCACCGTCATATCCAGATCCTCTTTGTGGTTTTCGCCCAGCTCCGGATAAAAGGAGGAAAGCGAAACGGCCATAGCCGACAGAACCGCCATCGGGTGCGAATGCTCCGGATAGTGACTGAAAAATTCCCGCATATCCTCATGGATCATAGAATGTTTATTCAGCAGGTCGCTGTAACGCGCCTTCTGCTCGGCGGTCGGCAAAGAACCGTGAATCAGCAGATAAGCCACTTCAACAAACTCACAGTTTTCAGCCAGATCATCCACATCATACCCGCGATAGCGCAAAATTCCTTTTTCGCCATCAATAAAGGTGACGTCGCTGGAGCAGCTTCCCGTGTTCATAAACCCAGGGTCGTAGGTGATCAGCCCGGTTTCTTTACGCAATGCACCAATATCGAGAGCTTTTTCGCCTTCGGTTCCTTCGTAAAGAGGACACGCCATGGTCTGATCACCGATCTGAATATCTGCGCGGCCGATTTTTTCCATTTTTGACATACCTAATCCTCTTTAAAATTGAAGCCGCACAGTCTATTGGCACGACTCTCTCATTATCAATGAAAAAACCCAAATTCCCCATGATTTCGGTATAACTCGAGGTTATTCAACCGTCACACTCTTGGCCAGATTGCGCGGTTTGTCGATATCCGTTCCACGAGCACGGGCAGCATAGTAGGCCAAAAGCTGCAACGCCGCCACATTAACCATGGGAGAAAATTCGTCGCGCACCTCCGGCACATAGATCACATCATCGGAAAGCTTACACAGCTCGGTGTCGCCTTCTGTCGCCACCGCGATAATCCGACCGCTACGCGCCTCGACCTCTTTCACATTGGAAAGCATCTTCTCATACACCTCATCGGCGGTTTTCGTGCAGATGCAAATCACCGGCAAGGACTCATTGATCAGCGCGATGGGACCGTGCTTCATTTCACCGGCGGCATAGCCTTCGGCGTGCTGATAGGAAATTTCCTTATTTTTAAGCGCACCTTCCAACGCGGTGGGATAATTAAAGCGGCGACCGATATAGAGCGAGCTGGGTCCGTCGTGGTGTTTTTCCCCGATTTTCCGGATGTCGTCCTTTTGCTGAATCACGTAATGCACCGCATCCGGAATCTCCTGCAGATCATCCAGGTAGGATTTCAACTGCTCCGGTGTCAGATCGCCCCGCGCTGTGGCAATACAGAGCGCCAACAGCGCAAAGGCCATCTGCTGGGCGGTGTAGGCCTTCGTGGATGCCACCCCGATTTCAGGTCCGCAGTCGGTGAAAAACACCGAATCACTCTCCCGCACAACCGAAGACCCCTCCACATTACAGATCGCAAAAATTTTGCAGCCCCACTCTTTCGCCATGCGGATTGACGCCAGCGTGTCGGCGGTTTCGCCGGACTGCGATACCGGAATAATTAAGGTGCCGGGATCGATTTTCGGGTCGCGATACCGGAATTCACTGGCCAGGTCGGTTTCGACAGCGATGCCGGTGAGGTTTTCGATCAGCAGTTTGCCGTACATCCCCGCATGATAGGCCGTGCCGCAGGAAACAATCATAATGCGGTTCAGCTTGCGAAAATAATTTTCACTCAGGCCGGCCGGCGGCTGAATGGTTCCTTCTGCTGACACGTGCTTTGTGAGCAGTGCGCGCAAAATCCGCGGCTGTTCATGGATCTCCTTAAGCATGAACGTTTCGAAGCCGGAGTGTTCAGCCGCCTCGGCCTCAAAGGTAATCTCTTTCACCTCCGGCACCACCGGTTGCCCGTCGATGGTGCACACCTCCACCCCGTCCGCCTTCAACACCGCCATCTCACCGTCATTAAGGTAAATAGCCCGGGAAATACGATTGATGATGGCCGGCACATCGCTGGCAATGAAATTTTCGTTCTCGCCCAGCCCGATAATCAGCGGACTGCCGAGGCGGGCGCAATAAACCGATTGGGGCTCATCACGAAACAAAACGCCCAGGGCGTAGGCCCCGCGCAGCTTTTTGAGAGTCAGGCGAAGCGCTTCAGCCGGAGACATCGCACCGTCCGCAAGGGCCTGCTCAATCAGATGCGGAATCACCTCCGTATCGGTTTCAGAAAGGAATGTGTGGCCCTGGGCCATGAGCTCATCGCGCAGCTCAGAGTAATTTTCGATGATTCCGTTATGCACAACGGAAATGGTTCCATCTGAGCTGAAATGCGGATGTGAGTTGGCCCGTGACGGCACACCATGAGTCGCCCAGCGGGTGTGGCCTATCCCGCAAACACCCTCCAACGGATTGGCTTCCAGAAGTTTCTCGAGATTGACCAGACGTCCGACCTCCTTATCCGACACTATTTTCCCGCCGCAAACCACTGCGATTCCGGCGGAATCATAACCGCGATATTCGAGCCGCTTCAGCCCGTCGATCAAAATGGGGGCGGCCTGTTTGCTTCCGATATATCCAACGACTCCGCACATAATCTAAAAACTCCTGAAAACCGGTTGAAAAGATGGGGCATTGTGCCTATCCACCCCGCATTTCGCAACCCCAACTTATCGTAGAAAAAAGTTGCACGCCGAATGGTTTTCCTGTTTTATCCCCACTTCGCAGAACAAATGAGGAAACCGATTTATGGCTAAAACAAGCAGTGTTGCTAAAAACGAGAAACGCATAAAGCTCTCAAACAAGTACTACGCCAAGCGTATGGAGCTCAAAGCAATTATTCTCAACCCGGAAAACAGTTACGAAGTTCAGCAGGAGGCCTACGCCAAACTGCGCAAACTTCCGCGCGACGCCAACCCCGCACGCGTGATGAACCGTTGCCGTGTCACCGGTCGTCCGCGTGCTGTGTACCGCAAGTTTGGACTCTCGCGCATTACCCTGCGCGAAATGGCATCCGAGGGTCTGATCCCCGGCATGACCAAAGCCAGCTGGTAAGCGACGCTTCCGGTTTAACAAACACTCTCTGGAAACAGAGGGTGTTTTTTTGTGTCGTGACATAATGCGTAATGAGTAATACGTAATCGGGGAAATGGCAGAAACAGAATTTGTTTTCCAGTTGCGAATTGTTCAGGGGGGGGCAAGGCAGGCGGGACGCCTGCGATACGTACCGCAGGCGTCCCGCCTGCAAAAACCTGAAACCGAACTGAAGTCGGTATTACCCATTGCGTATTACGCGCCCACAAAAAAACCGGCTCCTTTCAGAACCGGTTTTGCAAAACAGAGAAACTCTGCTTAGGCCTTTTTGATCGCGCCGGAGCGGATCGCTTTGACTGAAACCCATACGCGCTTAATGGCACCGTTTTCATCACGAACACGGATGCGCTGCAGGTTGGGCTTAAACTTACGTTTGGTGGAGCTCGTCACATGAAGACCAATTCCGCCCTTCATCTTGGACAAACCTTTACGAACGATCCGGCGACCCGAAGTCGTTCCCTTACCAGTTACTGCACATTTAGCCATAATTCTTACCTCACAAATTAGTTCAAAAGAGGGCGTAATTTACGCACCACCCCTCTGCTTGGCAAGCGCAATATCAGACCAATTCCGCGAAGACCGCGTCGCTCACGAACAGCGCATCCCCCGAAAGCCACACACGCCGCCCCTCGATCACCAGCAAACCCGCTTTTTCCAATGCTTGGAAGGTTTCCTGCTGTTTTTTCCAAACCTTGGAAGAAACCTCCACGCCATCGAGCAGGCGCAACCCCATCACCAGCGTTTCGCGCTCCTTGGCGTCCGAATCGAGCGTCTCCTCGAACTCGCGGCGCGGGCCATTGGTGCAATAATCATCCAGATCGGAAACATTCGCCCAACGGGTTCCCTGCCAGTGCGAATGGGCGGCGGGGCCGCACCCGATGTATTCACCCCCCGTCCAATAGAGTAAATTGTGGCGGCACTCAAAGCCAGGCTTGGCAAAGTTGGAAATTTCATAGTGAACGAATCCGGCATCCGCAAGCCGTTTGCGAATATGGTCATACATCTCGCGCTCCAGCTCTTCGTCGAGCCGGACCGGGTTGCGCTCGGCGAGCGGGGTGCCCTCCTCGTACATTAGATTATAAATCGCGATATGCTCCGGCCCGAGTTCCAGCGCACGGGTCAGATCGGCATCGAGCATCGCCAGCGTCTGGCCCGGTGTGCCGAACATCAGATCGATACTGATGTTATCGAAGCCCGCCGCGCGCGCCATTCGGAACGCCGTCTCCGCCTGCTCAGCCGAATGGATGCGCCCCAGCGTTTCCAAACATTGGAAATCGAAGGATTGCACACCAATCGACAGACGGTTCAAGCCGCTTTTCCTTAACAAAGAAAGCTTCGCCTCGTCGACCGTTCCCGGATTTGCCTCCACCGAAAATTCCTGTGGGTTGAATTTCCCAAAGATTGGAAAAAATTCGGCGAGAGTTTGGAAGTCCGGAGCGGTGGGGGTGCCGCCGCCGATAAAAATTGTCTCCGGCGAAAAATCCGGCGGCAGACTGTTGAGCTCTTTTTCCAATGCTTGGAAAAATTGCGCCTGCTTCTTCCGATCATTCGAAACTTCGGAATAGAAGGCGCAGTAGTCGCACTTGCGCACGCAAAACGGAATATGGATGTACAGACCGGACATGATTGCCGATTGTAGATTACCGATTGTCGTTTTACACTCACAGCGTGAAAAAAATACGACTGGATCAATTACTCGTTGAAAAAGGGCTGGCGGAAAGCCGGGAAAAGGCCAAACGGCTGATTCTGGCCGGACAGGTTCTAGTCGACGGACACCCCTCCCCTAAACCGGGCCATCCCGTCGCCCCCGACCACAAAATCGTGCTTAAAGAAGCCGAGCGGTTCGTGAGCCGCGGCGGCACCAAACTCGAAGAAGCCATGGAGGCATTCGAGTTAGATCTAACCGGAAAGGTCTGCATGGATATCGGTTCATCTACAGGGGGATTTACCGACTGTATGCTTCAGCACGGAGCGGACAACGTGTACGCCGTGGATGTCGGCAAAGGTCAGCTGCACTGGAAGCTGCGCGAGGATGACCGCGTCATCGTCATGGAAGGCGTTAACGCCCGCTATCTGACCCCGGATGACATTCCTGAACCGGCAGACTTTGCCTCGATCGACACCTCATTCATTTCGCTGACGAAGATCCTGCCGGCCGTCCAGAGTCTGCTGAAACCGGGCGGCGAGATCGTCTCGCTGATTAAACCGCAATTTGAGGCGGGCAAGGAGGCAGTGGATAAAGGGCGCGGAGTCATCACTGATCCGGCGATTCACGACGAGGTGGTTTCCATGATTCGAAACTTCGGCACCCAGGAGCTCGGCCTCGAGTGGCTCGGACTGACCACATCCCCGATTAAAGGCCCAAAGGGCAACATTGAGTTTCTGGCCCATTGGAAAAAGTAACGCTTGCCATTTTTCGGAGCCTGCTTACAATGCCGCACTTTGTTTTAAACGGGGTGTAGCTCAGCCTGGTAGAGCGCTACGTTCGGGACGTAGAAGTCGCATGTTCGAATCATGTCACCCCGACCACTTAACTCCTTGGCCTTCAGTGCTTTGGAGTTTTTTCTTTTTCTGATTTTTCTCTGACTCGCGGGAAGTGTGGCAAAAGTGTGGCTTTGCCCCGTTTGATTTCCCGCCTTGTAGCAAAAC
>JACKQG010000721.1_pt1 | contig 47004 bp, 33 predicted proteins | sample 8237621 | NCBI WGS metagenome assembly JACKQG01 (sample SAMN15677084, study PRJNA649215) | marine metagenome | biome: marine; feature: Black Sea; material: saline water; isolation source: suspended particulate matter (SPM) from the Black Sea western gyre | collected 2013-06-09/2013-06-10 | depth... | reverse complement strand
GGCCTTGTTGACCTTGTTGGCCTTGTTGACCTTGTTGGCCTTGTTGACCTTGTTGACCTTGTTGACCTTGTTGGCCTTGCTCGCCAGAAGCCATGGCTTGATCGAGTTGATCGCCTGCGGCCTTCAGGTCTTCTTGCGCAGATGCGCCAGCCTCGAGAACCTCATCAGAAAGTTTGCCGGTGGCGTTCTGAATCCAATCGCCCAATCGGTCTTTCATTTCCTGAAGTTGTTCACGCAGCCCACCGGTTCTTTCGTTATTACTATCCCCGGCCCTCTGAATTGCACTTTGTGCCTCTGACAGCGCTTGCTTTTGATCAGACCGATCGACGCTTTCACTGGGATCACCACTGAATGCTGAGGCCGCCTTTTCAGCTTCTTGTGCGGCTTCCTGTAGCGCTTGAGATGCCTCTTCAAGATCTTCCAAGATTTCTTCTGCTTCAGTATCACCGTTGTCAGCATCGGCAGTGGCTTCTCTACGAATAGAATTGATTCGCTCAGACAAGGATCGAGCATCTCTCGCTTGCGATTGAGCACGATTCGAGCGCTCTCCTAGATCCCCGGCGGGTTGGCCATTGTTTGCTGCGGCCTGTTCCTGTGCTTCTTGAAGATCTTGTTCGAGTTGCTGTTGGAGGTCTTGAATCTGCCGAGAAACTGCTGAGAGAGTTCTTTGCCGACGCGCTTCTCGAGTGAGCCGATCAGCAAGATTTTGGACTCCTCTTGAGATATCCATCGCCTGATCCGCCAACTGAGAGTTATCGGCTGAGCTATCGGGAGTATCAGACAGATTCTCCTGTGCATCGATCAGTGATCCTAAATCATCCTGAACTTCCTCGAGGTCACGCATATCCTGCTCTGCCTCGTCCGCATTCTTCGTAACATCTAGTAACGATCTTTGAGTATCAGCAAGTTCACTGATATTACCCAGGCGATCATTCACCTTCTGAAGATCAGATTCGACCGCCTCAGGGTCGATTCGAGATGATTCTAAAATCGACAACACCAATTCGAGGTTCGCTCGAACTTTCCGGGTTGTCTCCAACGCTTTTACGTAATCATCACTACTCAATGCCTCAGTGACAGCACGCATATCATCTTCGATGAGATCCTGAATAATTTTTTGCCGGGCACTTCGCAACCTCTGAGAATCTTCGGGAATGTCTTCGTCGAGTCGCTTGGCCAAGGTTTCCATTTGGCCCTGAAGGTCCCTGAGGTACTTGCGAGCTTCTTCTTGTAAACGAGCTAAGCGATCCGCTGTTTGTCCATTTAAAGAATCGACGTTCGGTATGAAGAATAAAAGGATCAACAACAGGCTAAAACATCTGATCATCGGTCATCTCCTCCCGGAGCGGCTTCTCCGCCAAGACTCTCTCGAACTCTCTCTTGAACACGTTCTTCAAGTTCTCGCTCGGTCTTGATCAGTTCTTCAACCTTGCGAATCATCGTCCTCATATCACCCCACTCTTGCAAATCGGAAACGACGTCGCCAAGTTGGCTTTCCACTCGTTGAACTTCGAAAATCGCATCCTCTGCGTCTTCTTGATCGACCTCTCCCTTTGAGGTTTTTTGTGCAAGCTCGTCAAGGTTTTGCCGAACGGGTGCCATCGTTTCCGAAGAAATTTTGTCGAGGTTGCTCGCAAGTCCTTGAATCCAAGACAACTCTTCGGCGGCACTCATTCGATTTCGCATCAATCGGCTTGTGATGGTTTCGAGTCGCTCAGCAGCATCTTCGATTCTTGTCGAAACTCTGTCTTGGCCTGTCCGTGCCTGACGGGCGAGAGGAGCCAGTTCCTCCGGCTTCTCACCTTTTCCAAGAGCTTCTGACAAGTCTTCAAGCTCTCTTCGGACAGCTCTTTGAACAGTCAGAGTTTCTTCCAGTCGTTCACGCAGCAATGTGAGTTCGTCCTGAGTCACTCGCTCCAACTCTTCCTCACTCAATACGCTGAGAATCCAAGTTCGACTGACACCAATTTGATCCAGAGCATCCTTCGCTTCGGCACGATACTTCCATCGTTGCCCAGGCTCTAAATCCCATTGATCAAGATCGATACTGAGAGACTGTTTCGAATTTCGGGGTTCTTCAGGGTCAACCATCAGATCCTGGAGTTCGATCACACGAGCGTCCACGGACTCCTGATCATTTAGTTCGGGTTCGAAAATTAAAGTCCCCGATTGGACGGCGTAGTCATCTCTCAAGAGAACTGCCACGTCCAATAGCGCTCGCGGAGTCACCTCAATATTTTGGCCCGGTTGTTCAATCAAGACTTCTGGGGCTCTATCGGGTATGACCGCAATTCGCCAAGTAATAGGTGTTTCGTTTTGGAATCCTTCGGTACTGGTCATTTCAAACCACCAACGTGCATCCGCTTGAGCAATGAACTCACCTTCTACGATGTTTCCATCAAGAAGCTTCACATCGCCCCGTATCAACTCTTCTCCATCTCCACTGGGTCTTGATTCGACACGAATCACCGATTGAATCGGCAAGCTGCTTCGTCCTCGAAAGCGAATCGAGGTTCCCATCGGAGCTTTGACATGCCCACTGCGAACAGAAGGGTTTTCTAGATCTGAGAACAAGCCGGTGTATTCCGGGAACTCATAGTAAAGTTCCATTTCCTCGATACGCGGACGCGACTTCACCTGAACGACATACCAGTTACTAGTGAAATCCCCACAGCGAACTCTGAATTCGATGTCTCTCTGCATATTTTGAAAGACATGCCGAAATCCTTCATTCCCTTTTCGGTCTAGGGAAATCTCTTCATTTATGGCTCTTCGACCATCGCTTTCAGGGAATTTCACTTCAAGAAATCCCCGAGCATTACCCCCTCGATCTTTGCGAACCTCGACGACTAATGAAGTTCCCTTTGCGAGAATCATTTCATTCTCAACAGGGCTCAACACAACGAGGTCATAACTTCTCGGCCAAGGTTTATCTTCCAAGAAGACATTCCTGTCGATGAAATTTCGAACGAGATCAGGTCGTAACCACTGACCTGCCACCGCAGGACCTAAAAGTAACAGCAAGATGAAAAAGGTGGTTCTTGCACGACTCCAAGTGAGCAACTTCCCCGGTCGAAGAACTTCCATTTTTTCTTCGGCGAGTTCAACTGTCCTACGGATGAGCTCAGGATTGTAATAGTGACGACGAGGGTTTTCAGGATCTGTCAGCTGGATAGCGGTGATCAAAGAATCTTCGAGTTCTTTTGTTGAGACCTCAACCATGGCAGCCAGCTCGGACTCACGGGCGGGGCGTCTGACTGCGAGCAATATTGCCCGAAATGCCACGACCAGAAGAACTATCCAAAAAGCCCCCTGAAATCCTCTGAGTAACTGAGGCAATACTGCGACCCAGTCCAACAAGAACGCAGCCCACATCGCAACGGAAGCCAACGCTAACCAGCGTAGGACTCCAGTGACCACTCTCATCAGGCGACGACGTGACCGTAACTGACGCAATCGCCTCAGCGCAATGACGGGTCTATTGATGGTTATTCCTTCAGAAGATTCAGACACGATCACCTCTCGAATATCGGAAGGTATTGATATGGGACTTCCAGAATGATGCAGGCCATTGCCGTGGCGTAGTTCTCGCCAACGAGATCTTTCCATGACCCGCTCGCATTTTGTAATGCCAAAATGTCACGCCAGGTATCCCTATGCCATTTCGTCCAAAATTCGCCGCCTCGCTGAAACGCAGCCAAAGTTGCGTAGTACATACCGTAGTAGTAATCGAAGGTATTGAGGGCTTCGTATCGACGAGGTCTGTGACGAGAGAGATAACGCAGCCCATCGACGATCAAACGATCTTCGTAAATACCCGCTCCATAGAGCGCAGTGATACCTGCTGCTGTCAGAGGGAAAGTCGTTCTCGATCGCTGCACTCTACCGCTGGGACCGATTTCATGTTGGTACATGAATCCGCCACTCTCAATGCTTGCTGACTTTCGAACATAGGCGATGGCACTATCGATCGATTTTTTGGGCACATTTATTCCAGCGTTCCTCGCAGCCCTCAGAGCCATCACTTGGCAAACTGTGATACTCATGTCTGCGTCATCTGCTCCAGGCTGGTATCGCCAGCCCCCTGTTTCGTTTTGTGCTTGAACGATCAAGCCCACGGAGCGTTTCAGCTTTTCTTTGACGCGCTCCATGCCTGTCATGCCGTATACCTCTGCTAAGAACAGGGTGGCAAATGCATGACTGTACATTCGAGACTCATCGGAAGTGACAAACCCATTCGTCTGAACATTTCGTAATATGAAGTCGAGTCCCTTTTCAACTTGTTCGCCGTATTTGCCTCTTCCCGGTAAACTGCCCTCTGCCAAGAAAGCAATACAAGCCAAGGCAGTAACACCGATATGTTTTCCAAGTCTTCCGCGGTACTCGTAATGAACTTTACGTCCAATTTTGTCCGTCCAGGAACCATCGGAGTTTTGAGTTCTTTTTAGAAACTGTAGGCCTCGCTCTACAGCGAGACGAGATCTCTCTTGGAGTTCCAAATCGATAACTCGTTCTGGACCCTCGTCCACAACTTGACCCGAAACGGAACAGGCCGGAGCCAACGCTCCCAACAAAATCAGAACAGTAAGCCAGCGAAGTATCATTTGTTCTCCCTCGACTTTTTCTGGGGCGTGATGCAAGTTGCCTGAAATGGATTCGTAATCAATATCTGACCATCCAGCACTTCGATAACGCCCCCCACCTCTACGACCTGATTCCAACCATTATTTCGGTTTCGAACTCTATCAGATACGAGTGAAGCAATCTTCTTTTGAGGAGTTCTCGGTTTGAGCCCCTCCAAATACAAACAACCATCGACTTGGTTGATGTAAAGCACACCTTCCTCCACCAAAGCCGGACGCGACTCGGAAGGATTCCTGACGATCGATTGTTGATATAACTCTTCGCGGCCGATGTCGACATATATCATGGAGGTGATCATGTCCCCTGCAAGGAACAACCGGTTGCCTACAATACCCAGCATGTATGGGCCGAGTCCTCCGTTGTTAAAAACCTTCGCATTCAGCGCGCCTGTTTTTGCTGAAAGCGAATACAAGTAGGAGGAATCCAGTGGCGTCGCGAACAGATAACCGTCCTTCAGAATCAGTGGATTCGGTTTCCAAGCTTGAGAAGAGCTACCTCTGGAATTGTACCGACGGCGGCCATTCCGCTTCGTCACTCTCTCGTACTCTGAAATCCATAGAACTTTTCCGTCCCAGGCCCGCATTGCAGCGATCGCACCCAGATTAGAACAGCTATAAACAACATCATCGGCGATGAGTAATGATCCGAGAATAGGCTCACGCGATGGTTCACCAAACATGGTGAGTTCCACCTGATTACCAACGAGTGGTCGCATCCAGATTCTCTTGCCGGTCTCGGCGTCGAGACACCAGAGACTGACATCGATATAGCCACTCTTTCTCCAACCCAGAGCGTAAATCTTGCCGTCCTGAATAATGGGTCGAGAATTAAAACTCGTCGTTCTCAGAGTCTCATCAGTGCTATCTCTTCTTGATGTATCCCAGAGTAATCTTCCACCCCGACCACCTACACCCCAACATTTGATCCCTCTCCAAGGCAATGACACTTGAATGTCATAACCGAGATAGTTTTCTCTGCGACTGGCTCGGGACACATATGAGGTGAGGATATATTTCTCTCCCTCAACTGCCCACAGTCGCATATTGGGATCCTGCTCTTGGAACGTCGAATCTCCTGGTCGAAGATTGAAATCGGAAATCAACTTTCCTGTGCGGAGGTCATATCGAAGCAACTTACTTGAAGTCGGGATTGCCAACCTCGACTTATCCACCCCTGGTGAAACAAGTGAGTTTGAATCAGAAGAGAAATAACTTCTGTATTGCCTTGGGTTGGAAGCGATGTGCCGCGAGTAGTCACTGGTCTTCCAAGAAATCTCTCCCTCTTCGAAAGACAACGAAGGAATCGTCGATAACTTTCTCTTTTTACTCACGGGCGCAGAATCTTGAACAATCTCATCAAGGTCGTCATATAAGTTTTTGATTTCGGCAATCAACTCTTCTCTGCCGGCTCGTTGAGCCGCCAGCCAGATTCGCTCTGCAAGATCTCGAGTTAATGCTGGCGACAGATCGCCATCAACTGGGATCCTTGACGCTTGTTGCCAGACATTGATAGCAGCATCCGGCTCATCCATTTCAAAAAACAACTCGCCAGAAAGGACAAGTGCATCTCGCCTGAAATCCATCAACGGGAAGAGTTGAGCAACTCTAAATAGTTGGAAAGGATCTCTCTCAGAAATGGCTTTCTTTCGTATTGAAAACGCACGAGTTGAAAATTCTGAAACATAAAAAGCTTTTTGATCTTCGGGAAGATTCATCAAGTACTGGTTGATCTTTTGAGAAATCGGAACGGTCTGAAGCCAGTGATCATCGCGATACGATTCGATCAGTAAATCTTTCCCCCAGATCTCCTCATGAAGGCCCTGCAATCTTCGAAGACCCTCCGACACATCCCCATCTTGAATTTTCTGAATCGACTCTCTGAATCTTTGAGACTGAGCATCCGCACTTACAACAAGTGGGATCAAAGCCTTTCCGACATCGGCCTGAACTGGAGGAGTTGCAATAGAAAGAAAACTCACCAAGAAGATGAGGGCGATCGTGAAAGAGGATTTCTGAGAATTCAGATGGTCACCAGCACTTTGCCCAGAGTTCCCCAAAACCATAAGGTCACGATGTGCCTTTGGCTGAAGAAGCATCCTAAATGGCAAAAACCGGGTGCTGATCATCATGGTAATCTGAAGACCTTTCTCAGTATCCATTCTACAGTCAATAACAGTGTGAAGAGTGCCAGAATCAAGCGAGTATCCCAAAGAGGCTCTCGGTCCGCAGAAATGGGGACTTCTCGCTCCAGTACTTCGATTGAATCCGCCACATTCGAAGCATCCTGAGCTAAGTAATACTTGCCACCTGAAAACTCGGCTATACGAGTTAAACGCTGCTGGTCCATTCTGGGATCCGCATATTCTAGTTGCGGGACCACCACTCTGTAGGTCGCTGAAGCCACTTCCTTCTCACGGTCAATCAAGGCGATTCTATGCTCACCCAATTCACGGGTTTCAAGCGTCACCCCGTAGTACTCCTGGCGGGCTGGGTTTCTGAGTGCAGATACCTTGAGTGAGCTCCCCCCTGGGGGATCCACTCTTTCCAATTGAAGTTCAACTTCTTCATCTGAGGTGGGTTTGAAATCGGGTCCCAGCAATCGGGCAAGGACGTTAACTTCACTTCCCAATATCGCTTCTCGGGGATCAACACTGACAGAGTATCGCTTAGACGGGCCCAGCAAACGGGAAGCTCCTACAAATCGAATGACCTGTCCCCAGAATCGATAAAACCATCGATTCCCGACAAGTCTCCGCAAACGCCATGTGTCATCGGTCATGGAGATGAAAGATCTCCCTCGTCCTTGGTACTGAAAAGCGAAGATAGGTCGAGGTCCATACGTGAAGTGTTCATCTGTCTCATGAACTGCGAGGGCAACGGCCCCTTTCTTCAACTTTTTGACTTTTTGATACCAGAAGAATCCGGGCATCGTTCTGTCACTTCTACCTTGCCACTGCCAGAGTTCCTCGTTTCGCTCGGAGTCTCCCGTCAACTGCATAACAGGATGATCGAGTCCCTCGGGAGTCAGTCGTACATGGAATGATTCAGTAAGATCCCTAGATCCACTTCCGCGAACATCCGCATCTTCTAACTCTACCGGCAACAATCTCTCAAGAGGCGAGCCGAGAAAACGACGCGGCATAAACCATTGACCAGACAGGAAAACGATACCGCCTCCCTGGTCCTCTACGAACTCCGTCAACCACTCGAGTTGCTGAGTGGAGAGAGCATCGGGTCTGATATCACCAAGGATCACGACGTCGTATTCAAAAAGAGTTTCCCGTTTTCTGGGAAAAGATCGAATCGGCCTGAGACCCGGGGAGGACTCCTGCGGAAACTCTGGATCAGCTTCCAGAAGCAGGCAGTGCGTCTCCATCGTTGGATCTCGTATGAGGGAGTTCTTCAGATATCTGTAATCATATCTGGGAGGCCCCTCAACGTAGAGAACTTTAATTTTTTGAGCAACAACCGTGACCGGTTTTTCGAGTGCGTTATTTTCTTTAAACAACTCTCCATTTTGATATGGAAGTTCAATTTTGCACAAATATTGACCTGGAGATTTGGGAGTAAACTCCAAGCGATGAGGAACGACCTCGCCGTCTTCTCCGATTCTGACGTAGTAATCGATTCTTTGCTCGACCCCGCCATCCTCTCGAATCAATTTCAAGCCAGCGCGAATTTCTTGTCCTTCAAATCCTTCTGCAGCGACTCGGAAATCAATCGGGACCATGTCCCCCTCAAGGACCACATCCGCCAAGTCGAGATCGACCATACGAATATCCCTGGGATCTGCCGAATTACCGACTCCAATAACATGAACCGGAATCTCCCGAAGATTCAGTCTTTTCGCAACGTCTTCCGGAGTGGAGACTCCTCCGCTGTCCTGTCCATCGCTGATCAGAACGACTGCGGACACCTTTTTTCCACGAACGCTATCTACCGCATCCGAGATAGCGTCTCCAATACGACTGACCCGTCCCCTCAGTTCTAGCTCTTCTACCTTTGTCGCCGTGATTTCGGAGATGGGATCATCCGCAGATAATCTGGACATCTCCGTGATGGCTCTCACGCCATCTGAGCCCGTCATTATTTTTATATCGGCTTTTTCACGAAGGCGTTCGATTAAGTTCGATTGGCCTCCATTGAGAATTCCATTGGCCACCTCAAGTCGAGAGGGTTCGGCTATCGCCTCCACTCCAGCGACACTTCTTATCTGCTGATCAACTTGAATATCCTCATAACGATCGCGAATTCCCATCGAGAAGGAATCGTCTACGAGAACCACAACAGTTGAGTTTTCAGTTTGGACTCGTTCTTTCGTCAGAGTCGGCTTGAATAGAATCAGGACTAATATCAATAGAACGGCGAACCGAAGCGAACTGAGAAGAAAGCGGGAACCGAGTCCCAACTTGCCCTGATCTCCGCGATAGCACCATGCGGCGGCTGCTATGAGCAACGGAATGATGATCACGGCTATAATCCATGTCTCCGGTGCGGATAGCCACTCGATACGAGTTTCTGTCCGGGTATCGGCAAACATCAACAAGGAAAGATCAAATATCATCGTGAACTCTTCCTTGCCCGGCTAAAGAAACTCGCAAGTCCCGTCTCAAGAACTAAAAGCAACAAGACTGTGGAGAAGAGGGGGTACCAAAGATCCCCTTTTCGACCTGAGGTTGATTCACTTTCATTCTCATTCAAGAAATCTCCCCTTTGGACTGCGGGATATATCTCTACGATTCCATCTGGATCGGCAAAGACCAGTGCGCCCTCGCCTTTTATGGGGTTGACGGAAAAAGCATCGCTCCTCGTCTCGCCGGAATCTTTCTCAAATCGAATCTCGTAGACACCTGGAGACCAAGAACCTGCCACTGAAAGAAGAAATGATTTTCGGTCTTCAGATTCTTTCAATGCGAGGGGAACGGCACTTCCTTCAGGGGTCACCAAAGAAATTCTCGGAGCATAATCTGCAGACGATATCTCTTGAACGAGCGGTTCTCCCAATGCCAGATTTTTTCGACTGCCATCTTGTACCGTGAGCCATGGTAATGATTCATGAAGGAAACATACATACGCAGGCGTTACCGGGAAGTTACTCCACTCCCGATCCGCACCTGTTCCAAGAACGATAACTGTTCCTTTTCCAAAACTGGATTGCACCAATATCGGGGTTTGATCGAAATCGTCCAGCTCAAGAAGGACTTCGATGCCCTCTGCAAAAACTTCAGGTTTTTGGAAACCGTGGACGATGACATCACCGAGTCCAGTTTCGGGATCTCCAGCGAGATATTCCATCACAGGATGCTCAGGATCCTTGATGAGCCAGTGGTAAAAGACTTGTCTTCTCGGATCAGAAATGGAGATTCCTGGTTTCCATGGGAACCAGCCTTCACCATTCTGCCAAGCATTCGCAGTCCAACTCGCCGGATCCATACGAGATCCAGTGAAGACGAGGACACCGCCTCCATCAGAGATAAATTTTGAGATTCTCTCTGACTCGGCGGGATTCATTCGTGAAACATCTGCAAGAACGAGAATCCTCGCGCCGTCTAGGTCAGCAGAAAGAAGTCTGTCATCGGGGATGACCTCGACGTTGTATGGCGAGAGTCGGATTCCACGACTCGAACTTTCGCCTTCACCAATCGCCGCAACGAGCCACTCAGATTCAGAAGATTCGTCATCTGGATTCCAGCCGCCGTCAGCTACCAATATTTTTACGGACTCCACGACCTCACATGCAAACCACCGTGCATCGTCTCTATCAAGATCGTCGCTCTTCAAGCGTGCTTCGACATTGGCAACACCCGGGAGACGGAAGATGTGTGGAAAGCCGAGAGTCAGTTCTTGCCCGCCCTCAACATCGATCCTTCTCGTGCCTTGAACTTCTCCATTCACGAGAAGTTCGACTTCCAGTCCCGGAACGGTTTCAGTGCCCTTATTCACCAGATCAACCTGGAATGAAAGAGGTACATCTGTACTGATCAATCCACTGGAGGGACGAAGCGAGGTCAGGCTTACATTTCGTGGCTTCGTTGGAGCAACATTATGAATGAGTAACTGACCACCCGAAGACTCTAACAATTCGAGAGCTTTCCTGACGGATGGCAACTCAGTTCCATCTTCTTGAAACCAATCTGCTTTCTGAAAATCAGAGAACAGATGAAAGACCCAGTCTCCTCCCTCCTCAACAGCAAAAGCAGCGGCCTCGGAGATCAAAAACTCGGGCGTCAATGGCAACCAACCCGGACTGATTTGTTCGAGTTGCCCAAGGATGTCTGCGGGTCCTCCGGCGACGACCAACTCCAACCTCGGAGTCGGAGTATCAGCAGGAGGTAATCCTCCCACCAGAAGTGCTGTTCTATCACCGGTCTCAAGTTCCAAAAGTAAGGATCGAGCTTGTTCCCGAGCTTCTTGAAGAGTCGTACGACTCGCCAACGTCGCCGCAGTACTCGCCGAAGCGTCGATAATAACGGCTTCTTGCCTCGCCGTTCGTCCTATGACAGGAAGTGTTCCGTCGTCTAAGCTTGGGCGAGCCATCGCCATGACAAACAGCAGTACAGCCAATGTCCTGATCAAAAGGAGTAAGAGATTTTCTAATCGTAGCCTTCTTTGGTGCCTTTTCATCGCCTTGAGAAGGAACTCCATCGCGGCCCAGGGTCGTCTGCGGTATCGCTGCCGATTGATCAGATAAATGATGATGGGAATCAATCCCAGAGACAAAAACCCGAGTAGAGCAGGATTGATGAAATTCATCGTGGGCTCCCCGATCTCCTGACCAGAGCTTCGCGCAAGACCTGATCAAAACTTCGAGAACAATCTGCTAACTGATATTGGATGCCGCTATTCCTAAAGTCCCTACGAATAGTGCGAGTAAACTCTCTCACTTCTGCCAGATAGGCTTCCCGGACAGCTTCAGGGTCAGCCAATTGGTCCTGCATTCCTTCAAGGCCTTCAAACATCGTCATACGAGTAAAAGGGAATTCTAACTCATCGGGGTCCATCACATGCAGGACCAAAACGTCATGCCCGGCATGACGCAACCGACGCAATCCATGAAGGATTCCTTCGGGCTCATCAAACAAATCGGTCATGAGAACGATGAGACATCTCCGCTTGAGTCGATCGGAGACTCGCCCCAGAACCTCTCCGATATCGGTCGTGTCTTTCCCGGATTCTTGGGACAGAACAGAAACCAAATCCTGAAGATGACTTCGACTCTGAGAAATAGGAGCGTCAGCGCGAATCTTGTCATCAAAAACAAGTGCACCCACGGCATCCTGCTGACCCAAAATCAAGTATGCGAGGGCGGCTGCCAAAGTTCTCGCATATTCAAGTTTCGTCATCGCTCCAGAGCCATAATTCATCGACTCACTGGCATCCATCACCAACTGAACTCTGAGGTTCGTCTCTTCTTCAAACTGCTTGATGTAAAATCGATCGCTACGACCAAACACCTTCCAGTCGATATGACGGATGTCATCTCCCGGAACGTATTCACGATGCTCTGCGAATTCCACGGAAGAGCCATGGAACGGACTGCGGTGCAAGCCCGTGATAGAGCCCTCCACAATCATCCGTGCCCTGACAATCAGTCCGGAAATCCTGGCCAGCGTGGCAGGATCGAGAAGCCTTTGCGCTTCCTCAGACGACATGCGCTGCCGTTTCCTCGAGTAGACGGGTAATGATGTCATCCGAAGTTACACCCTCTGCCTCCGCGGCAAAGTTGGTAACAATACGGTGCCTGAGAACAGGAAGAGCCACTCTTCGAATGTCCTCTGCGGTAACATGGGGGCGTCCATCAAGGATCGCACTCGCTTTGGCACCCAATACCAGATACTGACCCGCTCTGGGCCCGGCTCCCCAATCGACATGTCGCTTCACAAATTCAGGAGCATCTTCGGTTTTGACACGAGTAGCCCTCGTCAATCGGAGAGCATACCGAATCAAATCATCCGCAATCGGGACTTCACGAACCATGCCCTGAAGTTGCATGATGCGTTCGCCATCCAGTACGGTGTTAACCTCTGACTGATGCCCTCCCGTAGTTCTCTGCATAATTTCCAGTTCTTCCTCAGAGCTCGGGTAGTCGACCCGAATGTTGAACATGAATCTGTCCAACTGTGCCTCGGGCAACGGATAAGTTCCCTCTTGCTCGATAGGATTCTGAGTGGCAAGAACGAAGAACGGCTCGGAAATGGGATGCCGTTTTCCGCCCACGGTGACCTGCTTCTCTTGCATCGCTTCCAGAAGTGCTGCCTGTGTTTTTGGTGGCGTTCTGTTGATTTCGTCAGCAAGCACAATGTTTGCAAAAATAGGACCCGGAACGAATCGGAAAACTCTATCCCCAGTGGCTTTGTCTTCCTGAATGACTTCCGTACCAGTGATGTCACTGGGCATCAAATCAGGAGTAAACTGGATACGATTAAAATTAAGACTGAGAGCTCTGGCCAATGTGCTAATCAGCAGAGTCTTTGCCAATCCAGGAACTCCCACCAATAGGCAATGCCCGGAAGAAAGAAGAGAAAGAAGCAACTGATCGATCACTTCATCCTGTCCGACGATGACCTGAGCTAATTGCTCTCTCAAAGATTCCACGGCCTGTTGGACATCATCCAACGCTCCTACTGAAGCGGAGTCGGATGGGGAGAATGGGTTGTCCTCTGAATTCAGATCTTCACTGGTCATCAGGTATTCCTCGTTCCTCTAATTTTATGCACCCGGGATATTACTCGCCGGAGAATTTTCATCAGGCTTGGCTCACAAGTTTGATTTTCAGATCAGGGCTTTTCCGATGATCCCCGATTGAATCGGCCTTTTGGGGCCGATGACTGAGACAGCAAGGAAGATCCGCAATAGACCCCCCTTTTGACCTGAGATCCCCGCAGGCCTGCCCACTTTCGAAAACTACCGAAGATGCAAAAAAGGACATCACCGGGCCCGCTGGGACGCGGAATCCATTCGGATCCAAAAAAATCCCCCGCAGAACTCCTCAGAGGATAATCGAGGTCACTGAGCGTTGAAACCTTGCAAGGGGCTGAAAAGCCCTCATCGAGGACAATATCGACCAATTTCGAGCAAGATCCCCCGTCCTTAGTGGCCAGTGATTCCCTTTCGTCTCGTTCGGTCTCGTTGACTTCGATCAGGCCTCCCCTAAACTTTGCCAACTGCCCCTCATAACGATGCGTCACAACGGGGTGGTTCCACCGGAATTTTGACGAATCGGCTGTTGCCGATATCTCTACCCCATCGGGGTCAATTTCGGCACACACAGACGCACTTAAAGAGGACCCGTCTTTGGAATGGGTAAACAAGCAGAGGGGGCCACATGGCCGATGGCATGACTGCCAGTGAAGTTTTTCATTCACACAGTAGCCTGACCTATGACGATCTCATCATCATGCCCGGATTCATCGATTTCGGCGTGCAAGATGTCAAACTCCACACTCAGCTCACTCGGGAAATCGCCATTCAGGCTCCCCTGTGCTCCTCACCCATGGACACCGTCACAGAGACGGAGATGGCTGTAAATCTAGCCCTTCTGGGTGGGATAGGTTTCATCCATTACAACAACTCCATCGAGGAACAAGCTCGAATGGTCAGACGAGTAAAGCGCTATGAGAATGGCTTCATCTCAGAGCCCATCGTCCTCTCTCCCAATCACAAAATTTCTGACGTTGATCAGATCCGTGAACGTCATGGATTCTCAGGTGTACCGATCACCGAAGACGGAACCCTGCAAACTCGTCTCGTAGGGATCGTGACCAACAGGGATATCGATTTCGAATCAGATCGCTCGATCACGCTGAAAAATGTTCTGACAAAGGATCCCATCACTGCCAAGAAGGGCATCACTCTCAAGGAAGCCAACAGAATTCTTCGCGAATCCAAAAAAGGAAAACTTCCCATCGTGAACTCGAAGGGATTGTTGACTGCGTTGGTCTCCAGAAATGACATCAAAAAGAACAGAGACTTCCCAGAAGCTTCTAAGAGTGCAGACAAGCAACTGATGGTGGGCGCAGCAATATCAACACGCCCCGACGACAGAGTTCGCCTCGAGGCACTGGTCGAAGCAGGAGTGGATGTCATTGTCGTTGACAGTGCGCAAGGCCATTCCGTCTTCCAAGTTGAACTGCTCAGAGAGGTCAAGGCGACTTACCCTGACCTCCAGGTGATTGCCGGAAACGTCGTCACTAAAGACCAATGCGAAACTCTCATCGACAGCGGTGCCGACGGAATCCGTGTAGGAATGGGTCCAGGATCTATTTGCACAACTCAAGAAACCATGGCAGTCGGGCGCGGACAGGCCGCAGCGGTCTTCCATTGTGCGAACTACTGCCGTTCCCGTGGCGTACCCGTCATTGCAGACGGAGGCATTCGGGACATTGGGCATATCGTGAAGGCCCTCGCTCTCGGATCTTCTGCTGTCATGATGGGCTTGATGTTCTCTGGAACCTCAGAAACCCCTGGTGATTACTTCTACCAAAATGGTGTGAGACTGAAGCGGTACCGTGGAATGGCTTCTATTGAAGCGATGGACTCCGGTGGAGGAAAACGATACTTCGCAGAAGATGAGCAAGTCCGTGTCGCCCAGGGTGTCTCTGGAATGGTTCTGGACAAAGGCTCGGTCAGAAACCTCGTGCCTTATCTATGTCAGGGACTCAAACATGCGTTCCAAGACATTGGTGTCAAAAGCGTCGATGCACTTCACTCAGCACTAGCTGCTGGACAGGTCAACTTTGAAACGAGGACCATGTCAGCACAACGTGAAGGTGGAGTTCACGACATGTACTCTTACGAAAAACCTGCCCTTGGAACACGTGAGCGTGTCGAGTAATAGCCCAGTGATTTGCAGCTGAGAGGAGGCCAGCATGGCCTCGAAAAATGATAACGAGTTCTGTGCGATTCTTGATTTCGGTTCTCAATACAGCCAGTTGATCGCAAGACGCGTTCGCGAAAACCGTGTGTATTGTGAAATCCTGCCTTGTACCACAACCGCAAAGGAACTTGCGGAACGTGGAGTCAAGGGAGTCATTCTCAGCGGCGGGCCTTGCGGTGTTTATGACGAAGGTGCACCTCAACTAGATGCTGCCATCCTTGACCTGGATGTTCCAGTACTCGGAATCTGTTACGGAATGCAAGTCGCATGTCAATCCACCGGCGGAGCAGTGATTCCCTCAACTGAACGGGAATACGGAGATACAACTCTCTTCATCGATTCTACTGACAATCCCATCTTTGCGGGTTGCGGAGACAAGTTGCAGGTCTGGATGAGCCATGGAGATCGTGTTTCCAAGAGTGGCGATTCCTTTTCAGCCATCGCGCACACAGAAAATACTCCCCTCGCTGCAGTCCACGATACTTCCAGAAACTTTTATGGATTACAGTTCCATCCTGAGGTGACCCACACGCTTGATGAAGGAAAGATACTCAACAATTTCCTCTACAAGATTTGCCGCTTTAGTGGTGATTGGGAAATCAAAGACTACGTCGAATGGGCTGTTCAAGAGATTCGTAAGCAAGTGGGAGATGGCCGAGTCGTATGTGGACTATCCGGAGGAGTCGATTCTTCCGTAGTAGCACTTCTGATCCACCGAGCCATCGGAGATCGCCTGACCTGCTTCTTTGTTGATAATGGATTACTTCGTGAAGGGGAAGCTGAGCAAGTTTGCGAGGTCTTCCAAGGGAAATTCCAATTGGACTTCCGATTCATCGATGCGACCGATCGGTTCCTCGAACGCCTCGTCGATGTCACCGATCCAGAAACCAAACGAAAGCAAATCGGTTATCAGTTCATTGAAGAATTCAGGGAAGCTGCGAAGGAATTCACAGACGCAAAATTCCTTGCTCAAGGAACCTTGTACCCAGATGTTATCGAAAGCGTAAGCCCATTCTCTGGACCTTCAGTCACCATCAAAAGCCATCACAATGTGGGCGGTTTGCCCGACGACCTTGATTTCGAATTGGTCGAACCTCTTCGATTCCTGTTCAAGGACGAGGCCCGCTTGATCGGCAAGGAACTCGGCCTTCCGGATGAAATCGTCAATCGCCAACCGTTCCCAGGCCCCGGGCTTGGCATTCGTATCGTCGGCGAAATCACACGAGATCGACTGGAGACTCTTCGCGCAGCAGATGCCATCGTTCGTAAAGAACTTGAATCCTGGTCTCGCCATAAAGAGATTTGGCAGGGCTTCGCCGTTCTGTTGCCGGTAAGGTCAGTAGGAGTTCAGGGAGATCAACGAACCTATGAGGCGACTGCTGCTTTGAGAATCGTCGAATCGGTCGATGGAATGACTGCCAACTGGATGCTTCCTCCCCAAGACATTCTCGCTCGTATCTCCAACCGGATCTGCAATGAAGTTCAAGGAATCAATCGCGTGGTTCTCGATATTTCAAGCAAGCCACCATCCACCATCGAGTGGGAATGAAGGGATACGCATGTCGTTCTCAGTTTTATTGGTTCTAGCAGTTTGCTTAATCGCAATTCTGCTCATCATTTTTTTCCTAAAATCTGATCCCAGCGATAACTAAAGTTTCCGTAAGAGGCTGAGACACGAGTTCGATTCAAGTTGAAGCGAGGCGAGAATGGCACGGCAAATCCAGGGTAATCTTGACGGTAGAGGTCTCACCATCGGAATTGCGATGTCCCGCTTCAGTGGAGATCCCTGTCAAAGATTACTCGACGGTGCAATCCAAAAACTGGAAGAGCTAGGGACCTCAACCGATCAAATCGACGTGGTCTCTGTCCCCGGTGCTTTCGAGATTCCCATCATTGCCCAAGAAATGTCGCTCGGTAGGCCTCAGAGGTATGACGCGGTGATAACACTGGGTTGCGTGATCCGAGGAGAGACTCCTCACTTCGATTTTGTCGCAGGTCCTTGTGCGGATGCATTGATGAAACTGCAAACCGGTGGAAGCGTCCTCGATAAAATGCCCCCAACGCCGGTCATCTTTGGCGTTCTAACAACTGATACTCGGGAGCAAGCGATGGCCAGAAGCGGTGACGAAAAGGAAAACAAAGGTGCGGATTGCGCCGAAGCAGCCGTCGAGATGGCAAACTTGCTCAAGGAAATGCGGGGCTTTTAATGTCGACAAATACAGGTCCTCGCCGAAGAGCCCGAGAGTTGGCTCTTCAATGCTTATTTCAATGGGATCAACAGAGACATGAGTCCACTCGGGAGATTGCAGAATCGGCTCTAGATGATCTAGGTGCCCTTCCAGACTCCAGAGATTTTGCTCTCCATTTAGTCGAGACCTATTGGAACAATTCTGCAGAAGTAGATGAATGGATCGATTCTGCGAGTGATAGATGGACATTGACTCGAATGGCAGTGATCGATCGAAACACTCTCCGAATCGCAGCGACAGAGTTACGATTCATGGAAGATATTCCTCCAAAAGTCGCCATCGATGAAGCGCTAGAAATCGTAAAGCGATTTTCCACCGAGAAATCTGCAGGTTTCGTGAATGGAGTTCTAGATCGCTTACTGAAAGAGACTGTCGCCCGAGATGGAGATTCGAAGTGATCTTTGACAAGCTTTTTGGAAAATCTAATAAAAAAGAAACCCCAGAAAAAGAAAAGCTGGGAGCGTTTCAAAGGCTTCGTAAAGGACTTGGAAAAACTCGGGAGGCCCTAACATCCATTTTTGGAATCGGTCGAAAACTCGACGATGACCTTCTCGAAGAAGTTGAAACTCTCCTGATTGAATCTGACTTTGGTCCAGGACTCTCGATGGATCTTTGCGATGAGTTGCGTAACTCATACAAAGACAAGGATTTTTCAGCAGATGAAATCGTTCCATTCCTAAAAGGGAAACTCCGCGATCGTATCGGCGAAGAGCATGGAATACGTTGGGCTGAAGAGGGCACGACCGTCATCGTTGTCGCTGGTGTGAACGGAGTTGGGAAAACCACTTCTATAGCAAAGCTCGCCCACCAGTGGAGATCCGAAGGGCGTAGCATCGTTCTTGCGGCAGGAGACACATTCCGAGCGGCAGCGGCAGACCAACTCGGCATCTGGAGTGAGCGCTTGGACGTTGACATGGTGCGCGGAAAAGAAGGCGCAGATCCGGCCTCTGTTGTCTTTGATGCTGTGAAGGTCGCTCAGGAAAAAAATGCAGATATCCTGATGATTGATACTGCAGGACGTCTACATACAGAAAAACCACTGATGGATCAGCTGGGAAAAATCGGGCGAGTGATCAGCCGCAACCTGGAAGGTGCGCCCCATGAGGTTCTCCAGGTTCTCGATGCCACCACCGGGCAAAATGGCATCATGCAAGCCAGAGCATTCAATGAAGTGATGCCCGTAACCGGCCTCGTACTGACAAAACTGGATGGAACGGCCCGCGGAGGAGTCGTCTTTCCTATTCTCGAAGAACTCGGACTACCGGTGAAATATATTGGAGTGGGTGAAGGCGTCGAAGATCTTCAATCTTTTGATCCCGAACAATTTATCGAGGCACTGTTTGACTGATCGCACTGTTTGACGGATCGCACTGTTTGACGGATCGCACTGTTTGACGGATCGCTCAGTCTTTACCGCGAGAGATCACCTCGAAAATTCCATCCCCATCGATATCAATATTCCCCAACTGCTCTATTCCAATAATCGGTGAATCGAGAATTCCGTCTCCGTCTCTGTCACCACCGCCCCCTTTTAATGATTCCCAAGAGACCCCAACACTCCATGGGATCACAGGCAATCGCCCCGCCTTAAACACCAGAGCATGATACTTTTCACCATCGAGAGCTTGCGCCAGAACAGCATCCCCCGATGAGGTTCTTCCTGTGGCGATGGCCTCACAACCGTCCATTAAGCCCGAAAGAGGTCCCAATGTTTTCTTGAGCAGTGAACGCTCATCAAAAGTCAACAGTAGGAGGCCGCTTCCAGGGTCTGTAGAAGCAGCAGATTGAACCAACAAAATCTCTTCTTTTTGATCTCCGTCAAAATCAACAACATAGACAGCGACGCTATTCTTTGGAGCCAAGGCCCTCAATATCGGAGCGGCTAAATGAAGTTCACCTTTAAGATCTCTACAGTTGATCATCAGGTCAGAAGTTCTCGCAGGCTGGTTATTCCCATAAAGACTATGAACTCCTGCGATGTCGCCCTGCCCAGGGAGACTCGCTTCATTTCCTTGAAGAGGTCTCATCACTGATCCTGATTTGGAAACATGTCCCAATCCGAGAACATGACCCATTTCGTGAACGATCACCGAATGGAGATGAGGGTTCGGCAGTTCTGGAAATCGGGGTTTTGTCGCCAAGACTTCAGGTTTGTTACCTGGCTCTCCCAAATTCCATTGAAGAGCACTGTTGAGAATAATTCTTGTCGGTGACCCGGCGCCTCTTTTCACAACTTGAGCCAGAATTGATTCCGTCGATCCAAATCTGGCTCCTTTATCGACACTTCGGCTCTGCCATGTCACCACCACATCAGCATCTGCGATTTCGTCTATTTGGGTAAACTGACAAGTTCCCGATAGGGTCCAACTGTTGAAAGCCGCCTTCATGACCGCCGTCGCGGGTTCAATCTCGACAGGGCAATCTTCAGATTCGTGGACCCAGCGAATGTCAGCGACTCCCTCCATACGCCCAATGATGGAGAAAGGATAAACATAACCCTCCTCAAGAAGGGAAGGCGAAACAACACCTCGATCCTGTGGGGTCTGACATGAGATCAAACACAGGAGAAGCCCCGTGAAGAGAAGGCTGATTCTGTTGAAGTGACTGCCATTTTTCACTCAACCTCTATTCTAGACCTGTCGGCTGCCCACGAGAGATGAGAAAACTCATTCCAACTCATAGCATGATGAAAAACCGCCCGTGATACAAATGCAAGGCACGTATCACGGGCGGATTATATCTTAATTTTTATCGAAAAAGCCTACAGATCGTTAAGGAACAAAAGAAGCTCTTCACGTTCTTGAACCGTCAGATTCATATAGTTCTGCCTTGAGAGATTAGCCTCGTCAAAATGCATTTCGATCGCTTGCTCGATTGTTGAAGCTCTACCATCGTGCAGATATGGCGCTGATTTTCTCAGGCCCCAAAGCGTTGGTGTTCTGTAGAAACCAACGGGTGCCTGCGGCTCTGCCATTCCGCGGAAATCCGCTTCATGAATGTCATGAAGAAGGAGATTCGAGTACAGGGGCACAGGACCGTTACTCCCTGAGAGTTCGGGAGTATGGCACGTCGCACAACCAACGCTTTCAAACAGTACTTCTCCAGCCGCAACTTGCCCGCCCCCTCGTGGAGGAGGTGCCAAATGCTGGTTGTAGAAAATGAGATCATTGTATTCCTGCATAGGCATCTCAGGATCTGCTATCGCATCTCCATCGGAAAGGATTCCAAAGCCACGCCCATCATCAAAGACGGTCAGGCCGAGTTCTCCACCCAAGGCATCTCGGACAAAGTCAGATACGGCGGAGATTTGTCCCTTCCAACCGAATCGACCGATTTCAAGAACTCCGCCACCCACATCGACCATTCTTGCAACACCCCTGACACCGTCATTATTGACATCCATGGGGTCCTCGTTAGCAAGGATCTGGGCCTCGAAGATGCTCTCAATGGCACCGGCACCCAGAATCGCTGGCGTCTGTCTTTGTTCAAAAATATCTGCGCTGGCGTCGGCATCTTCGCGGCCAGGAGTATCCGGTCGACGTAACTTACTGGCGACAGGGCCACCCGGAAGTGAAACGAAGGGACCGAGTCCCCCATTATCATTTCCGAACTGGGTGACATTCGTGTCGAGTAAACCACCCGCACCAATGACAGGCTTCTGGTGACAAGCTCTACACGAATCTGCATTCATATCCGGGGTACCGAGTCCCTCGGATTGACGCCAATCCTTATCAAAAACTTTACGTCCGCGAATCCATTGCTCGAGCTCAGCAGCGGAGAGAACTCTGTCGGGTCCTCCCCAATCACCTACCGCTGGAACCGGAGTGTCGTCATCAATGATCTCTGCCGATAGCATTCCAGCAGTCAGAAGGACCATGAGGAAAATCAGTAAGTATTTTATTTGAGTCATTACAGAGCCTCCAAGAAACGGATCACAGCTTCCTGATCCACAGCGGGGAGTGCTTCGTAGGCTTCCTTGATCGATTGAGATTCTCCGCCATGCAAAAGAATAGCGTCATGAAGAGAGTCCGCACGCCCGTCATGAAGCCAAGGTCCATGCAATCGAACTCCCCAAAGGGGCTGTGTCCGATATTCACTCCCGGTCACACTTGGAGTGATGGAACTAAACTGGGGCATACCCATCGATATCCCATCAGCGAGTTCCGGTCCCATGTCATGCAATAACAGATCGGTGTAAGCATCAAGAGGCCCGAAACCGGACTGAATCGCGGGAGTGTGGCATTTCACACAACCCAGATCAGCGAAGATCTGCTCTCCGAGAATCTCTTCTGAGCCCATCTCACCCCGCGGCGGAGGCGCAAGAAACTGACTGAAGACAACGATATCTCCGAAATCAGTCACCGAAATCTCAGGGTCAGGAATGCCGTCATCGTCCGTCGTCGACTGATCGTAACCTGAAGAAACCTGCATAAAGGAGCTACTGACGATACCTGAGGAACCAAAAAAAGGATCCGTCGTGATTCCCATTTGGTTATTGATGGCTCCGCGAAGGAAGGCCTCCAAGAAGTTCGCCTGAGCTTTAAAGCCAAATCTGCCCATATTCCCGAGCCCATCGGTATTAAATCGACCGCTGATCCCGTCTCCATCGTTGTCATTCGGATCAGAACGAGAAGCAATCTCTTGATTGGTGACCTGCTCAAAAAGGCCGACACCTAATCCCGGAGGAGCATTTCTTTGGGTGATCGTGACAGGCTGGCCTCCCACTTGGCTTGGGGTGGGAAATGAAGGACGAGGCCCACCGGGAAGGGTGTAACTCGGCATCACAATACTGGGGACATCATCGGGTTCCCAAATCGGTCCCTGACTGCCCTCTTGCCCAACCGCAGCAAAGAAAAAGTTTCTGTAGAGAGGTGCAGATCCACCGACGACAGGAGTGCTATGACATGAAACACAACTGGTCGCATTATAGTAGGGTCCGAGGCCTTCTTCCGGAGTGAACTGTTTTTTGGACAGCTCCCGTCCACGGATGAAGGAATCGAAAGTGGGCTGATCGAGTCCTGGAATTGCATCTCCAATGGTGCAAGTGGCGTAACTCAGACACGTCAGGGAGTCATTGGTCGGATCAGGTCCACACAGGGTGAAAGGAGCTGCAGGCTCCGAAGCTCCACTAAAAAGGTAACCAAACAGATTGACGGCATCTGCAACATTGATCGCGCCATCATCATTGATGTCATTGGAGTCTTCGCAATATGTAAACCCTCCAGAAAACATGTACGAGAGCATATTGACGCCGTCAGCAATATTGACAGAGCCATCCTCATTCACATCTCCTCGGAGAAAATCTCTAGCTTCCAACTGTGTCGGCAGAGCGAAACACAGCGAACTGATGAGCATCAGTCCTACTAGATATTTTTGCATTGAGGCCTCCTACCTCCATCAAGGCACCTTGAAAACTAAATCTCAATCGTCATCGACTGTAAGTGTCAAATACCACTTCGACTCTTCATGAGTCAGTAAATGTGTCAGTAGCGATGATCCAATATCTTCAACTCGTGAGTCGATTTGCTCCTGAAAGAGCAAGGACTCCAAATCACTAAACCACAAAATAGAGCCGTTAGAGATGGCTCTCTGGCACATATAGACTCTTCACCTATAGTACTCCTGATCCATAGGTCTACATAGCCCTAAAGCGAAGAGTGCTGGGTCGGCAATTGTGCTGAGATCAATCCCTGAAGAGCATCATAAGGGCTAATGAAGTGCTGATCACGCCTACAGCGGGCCTCAGCCACTTCTCACCCCCCTTCACAATCCATAAACCGCCGAGATAACCTCCGATGGAGTACGCCACCAACAGCGGAAATGCCAATGACAGGGAAAAATACCCTTCATAAGCGTAATAAATCCCTGCTACTGCGGAGAGAACCAAGACCGTCGTCACCTTCCAGCGGACTGCCGTTTCAAGAGGGATTCCCGAACGGGTAAACATCAGAATGATGAATGCGCCTATGCCTGCACCAATAAATCCTCCGTAGAGGCCGCAAGCCACACATCCCAATATCATGGGGAACCCCAACTTTGTTGGCGCATCTCCAGTCTTAAATTCTTGACCTGTCTTCGCTTCATTCCTTGACCCCGAGAGCATGAAGAAACCCACAGCAAAGAGCACGAGGATACCGAGGGACTTACGGAATATTTCGGGATCCAATATTCCTGCAAGCCACGCCCCAGGCAGAGCGAACAATCCAATGATCAAAGTGGGTAGCCCCGAATGAGAGACATTCCTGAATCCAAATCCGGCCTGAGAGCCCTTCTCTGGCTTTCTGGAAAAAGCCCAAACCGCCACCGCAGCTTGGAAGGCCACGCAGAGTCTGTTGGTACCATTTGCGGTATGAGGATCGATCCCCACCACTTCAATGAGCATGGGTAGCACGAGAAGCGTTCCACCCCCAACGAGGGTGTTGATCACTCCGGCAAGAATACCTACAGGAACAATCAGTGCCCAAAACGAGGGCTCCATCATGAGCGGCTTCAGAATTTCGGTCAGCATGTCCGATTCCAACTCACACTCCCCTTGATCCTTGATGGTCGTGAACTCCCCAGCAAGGTCTCACAGGATGGGCTCCACAGCCAGTCGTGCTTGGCACTCCTATGGGAAGACTTGATTCGAAGCTCTCAGGAGTCGATCCTCTAAGCATCGACGAGGGCCCATGGCGGGTACCCGACCGACAGGAGGCCAGCATGGAACCGATCGTGAATGATTTTTCCATCCGCATTGCCACACCCAATGGTACCGGCAGTCAAACATCAAATATCGTGATCCATCGCGCCCTATTGCGAATGGGTCTCGCTGCAAATGCAAAAAACCTGTTCCCATCCAACATCGCAGGACTCCCGACCTGGTATCAAATCAGGGTCAGCCCTGGAGGTTGGCAAACGATGGCCGAGTCTTGGGACGTGCTTCTTCCGCTCAATCAAGCCACGATTGGTAAAGACCTCCGGGAGAGTCGTCCGGGAACTGTCGTCATCGATAATAGTGACTGGAAAACAGCCGAAAGTGTTTTTAAAGGACTGGTGCGATATCCAGTACCTTTCGACAAACTGGCGAGAACCATCGACAATGCAAAACTGAGACCCCGACTCAAGAACCTTATCTACGTTGGAGTCGTTGCGTGGCTCTTCGACATTCCGATCGCGTCCGTAAAGGAAGCCCTCGAAACAGTATTCCCAGGTAAACCTGAAGTCGTCGATCTCAACGTACAAGCCGCAATGATCGGGTTTGATTACGCTTTAGAAAACTTTTCTAAACAAGATCCCTTCCGAGTTGAGCCTGCTGATCAAGTGGGAGAGAAAATCCTCATCGATGGAAATGAAGCGGCAGCATTGGGAGCGATCTGGGGCGGTGTTTCACTCGTCTCTTGGTATCCCATCACGCCGGCCTCTTCACTTGCGGAAGCTTTAGAAAAACACATTGGCAAAGTTCGAGAAAAAGATCCTGAAAAAGGAAATCGGTTTGTCATTGTCCAGGCTGAAGACGAACTCGCAGCAGTCGGAATGGCTTTGGGGGCAGGCTGGGCTGGAGTCCGATCCATGACCTCCACGAGTGGTCCGGGAATCTCATTGATGGCCGAAAATTTAGGTCTGGGATACTTTACGGAAATCCCGACAGTCATCTATGACGTTCAGAGAGTAGGCCCTTCCACCGGCCTCCCAACTCGAACCCAACAAAGCGATCTCTTGCAGGTCGTATTTCATTCTCATGGAGATACCCGATTCCCATTACTCTTGCCTGCAACCCCAAAAGAGGCGTTTGATATGTCCTGCCAATCCTACGATCTGGCAGAGAAGTACCAAACTCCTGTGATCTTCATGTCTGATCTAGATCTTGGGATGAATAACTGGGTTTGTGATCCACTCGAAGAACCCGAGGAAGATTTCGACAGAGGCAAGATTGCCACCGATGAAGTGATCGGTCGTCTCGAAAATTGGGGCCGCTATCGTGACGTGGATGGCGACGGAATCCCATACAGAACTATTCCCGGAGTAACCTTACACCCGGACGCGGCGCATTTGACTCGTGGCTCCGGACACGATGAAGATGCAAACTACAGTGAAGACCCTTCCGTCTATTCCAACAACCTCGATCGAATCGCCCGCAAGATTGCTGGAATGGTGGTCGATCTTCCCAAGCCCATCATTGAAATGGGTTCAGGCTCGATGGGTGTGATCGCCTTCGGAACGACCGAGTGGTCTCTGAGAGAAGCTTTCGCAGAAATGGAAAATGTCCCCAGTTACATGCGACTGAGAAGTTTTCCTTTCCATGAATCAGTCCGTGAGTTTATTCAAGACTGCGAAACAGTCGTGGTCATCGAACAGAATCAACAGGGCCAAATGGCCCACCTGCTGCGTATGGAATTCCCTGATCTAGCACCGAGAATCGAATCCCGTACCTATTACGGTGGTCTTCCGTTGTCTGCAAAATTTGTCAGCGACGCCATCCTTAACTGCCAAGAAGTGGAGGCACGATGAGCGAGGAAAAAGCACCTGCAGTCAACTCTTTGGGTTTGACTAAAACAGAATACAAGGCCGGAGCCTCCACCATGTGTAAGGGTTGCGGTCACGACCGCATCTCAGAAGCCATCATTCAGGCCTGTTATGACCTCGGCGTAGACGGACGCAACGTGCTCAAAATGAGTGGTATCGGATGCAGTTCAAAAACACCCGCATACTTTTTGGGACAATCCATGGGCCTAAATTCGACTCATGGTCGTATGCCCAGTTTTGCAACCGGAGCACATCTTGCCAATTCCTCGATGATGCCAATTGGAGTCAGTGGAGACGGTGACTCTGCCAGTATTGGGATGGGGCAATTGGTTCATATGATCAGACGTAATCCCAAAATCGTCTACATCATTGAGAACAACGGAGTCTACGGACTTACCAAAGGTCAATTCTCGGCTACGGCTGATCGTAAAAGCCCATCCAAACGAGGTAAGTTTCCTCGCGAAGACTCTATCGACCTGTGTGGCCTTGCGCTCGAACTGGGTGCGCCATTCGTCGCACGATCCTTCAGTGGTGATAAGAAACAATTGGTACCTATCCTTAAGGCAGCATTTGCATTCGACGGATTGGCATTCATTGACGTCATCTCACCCTGCGTCACCTTCAATAATCACGAAGGTTCGACGAAGTCTTACACCCATCAAAAAGAGCATGGTGTCAGTTACCACGACCCCTACTTTGTTGCTCCGAAGGAGCAAATCGACATCGAGTACGAAGAGGGCCATCTGCAAGAAGTCACTCTGCATGACGGATCAAAACTGGTCTTGAGAAAACTGGACGAGGACCACAACCCTGCTGAGATCGAATCTGCAACGAATCTATTGCACGAAACAAGAGCGCGAGGAGAAATCCTCACCGGATTGATTCATGTGGATGTCGACCAACCCTCACTCGTTGAAGCGACGGGTATGACACGGGAACCATTGGTGGATCAAGTCCAGGGAGACTTGAGACCTGTAAATGGAGTTCTCCAGAAAATGAACGACAGTTTCAGAATCTAACCTGATTTAAGCGACGACTCTCAGACCATCGACAAGGATGCCGGGTAATGAATTTCCTCTAGGATGACGGCTGACGTATGAATGCGTATCAGCAAGGATCTCCGATTGATCTCCGATTTGTAGCAGCCCCTCTCCGAGGAGCCTCAGCACTGAATCGTCGATACGGACCGTGCCCACGGGGCCGACCGGCTTTCCATTGCGAACCCTTAGAGCAATCCAACGGGTGACTCCAGTAACGCGCGCGCCTTCGCGAGCAGCCATATTGCAATAATGCACATGAGATAACCACAGGCCATCCCCCACCGCTTCGAAGGTTTGATCCGATGAAAGATCACCTGTCGACATCTCCATCGCTGAAACCTGTTCGTCGCCATTAACGCCATTGGAATTAAGACCCAATTCCATCGCTGTTCTTGGACTGGTCAGTCGACCTGTCCCCACTCCTGAATCAATTAATGGAATGGTATCCGGTAAAGAAAATCCAAGATCTCCAAATGAAGGCGCGCCGACAGCAAGAGGACGTTCATGAATACTCACTCGAGAGTCGAGCACTCGACCGTTATGTAGTGATGTAAATGGACTGGAACCTTTCGCAAGAGCTCTTGCTGAAAAAGCACCGTTCCATAGCAACGGCCCCAACAGATCACGCAGCGCTGCAGGTTCAAGCCATGTTCGATACTCACCAGCCGCAGGAGTGTCCATAGGACGGGAGAGAAGTTCCAACGAACTGAGTGCTCTATCTTTGCGCAGTTGCGCTTCTTCAGGATTCCAATCTCTTCCAGACCATGTCCACTTTGCAGCTCCAGAGTGCTGCGTCAGGTGCATGGACCCGTCAATTAAAGTAAGAGGAGCTTCGTACCATCTCCTCACAGCATTAGAGGTGGCCATACCTCTGTACATGATTCCCGTCATGGCAATACCGCACGATTCAGCGAGAGGTATCTCACCCGCCAATGTTTGAATCATTTCACTCTTGCTCGGGAGCTCTCCCTCGAACCGTGATTCACTACTCCCGGAATCAGGGAGTGGCGGAAGATGAGGATCCTCTGACAACGACTCGAGAGTACGAGAGAGTTTGTCCAATGCCGCACGGAGTGGAGATCGGTCAGTAGACATATCACCCGAAAGCATCAGGTTCATCCGAACCTCTCGCCCTGAAGAGCGGAGTGCCAACTCTAAATTACGCTGCTCGATGGAGCCCGCTTGGCGAATCTTACCTGCTGAAATTCTGGAGAACCCAGTTCTCTCTCCCTTGAGGTGTAGAGAGATTTCCTCGCCAGGAGATAAAAGCGATTCGGAATAGTCTGCAATCTCATAAAACCAGGACTGCATTATCCCTCCCTTCCGAAGACTTCAAGGTCCCTGAAGCGGCAAGCCGGCATGGCATGACCCACGAACACCATTTGGTTCGGCTCACCCTTGCCACAATTAGGAGTACCCCGCACTTGCCAAGTGTCTGCATCCCCAACAGCATCGAGAGAATTCCAGAAGGGAATTGTCGTGCTACGGTAACCCGCATCTTTGACTCGAGTTGTCAGTTCACCATTTTCGATTAATCGAGCATCCTCCACACCAAACTGGAATTTCCAACGCCGATCGTCGATAGACCAAGAAGAATTGACGTCGAGCCAAATTCCGTTTTCGACTCCTCCAATAAGATCTTTCATGGGAGTTTTACCCGGCTCGATATTCAGATTTGCCATTCGATCGATGGGAGGCCTATTCCATGAACATGCACGGGTTACAGCGATCGCCTCATCCTCCATGTCCAATCTTTGTGCGCTGAGAGATCCTCCGATCCCTCGAACAAGACGTCCCTTATCGATAAGGCTGACCTTTTCTGCTTCAAGGCCTTCGTCATCAAAGCCAGTACTACAAACTTCACCTTCGACTCCTGGATCGATCACGACATCCAGAATTTCTGGACCCCATCTGAGTGATCCCAAATCCTCAGTTTTTACAAAGCTAGTCCCCCCATAGTTTCGTTCATCGCCAAGAATACGATCTAATTCCAACGCATGACCGATCGATTCATGGACTTGAAGAACCATTTGGGCAGGGCCAATGACCGCATCCATGATTCCACTGGGACATATCGGAGCGAGAAGAGTTTCGAGAGCGTCTTCTCTAATTTGAGAACCCAACCCATCGAAATTCACCTTGTCTAATACTTCCAAACCACCCAACTGGGCATCGCTGCGTCCCCCATTGGTTCGAGTTTGAACATCCGATCCATCAGAGGCGAGGACCTGCAACCATGGAATGATACGATCATGCTTTTGCTTTATGACGACCTCATCCGTCGTCACCAAAGTTGTCTCTGAACAAGATCGTGAAAGAGAAGCGACACGTTGCACAACTCTTTCATCTCCCGCCATAGAGAGGCAGGAAGATCTCAGTCTGTCGACAATTTCTTTGGGAGTACTTTCTTCCCATGGTTTCTCAACGGGATGGCTCCAAGTTCCAGATCTCTGCGGACGAGGTGCCTTGGAAAAATCCACCACTCCTTGATCCGAAGCAGCGTGAGCCCAATCGAGAGCGACTCGGGCAGCCTGATAGAGTCCACCAGGGGAAAGATCACACGTAGCAGCAATGCCTTGCCCGTTGCCAGAGACAACCGTAATCATGGCTCCGCGATCGGTGGTCGACCTCGGCGGAAGAAGGGCATCGTCGCGAACCGTATAGGACTCATTATGAGTTTCTACGATTCTCAGGGAACACCACGTTCCCCGGGGGGCCACTCTTCCTAATAATTCCTGAATCTCCTGAGGTGTCATTAAAATTCCTCCAGATCAAAGTACGCGTTGCACGACAGCGGGTAGTCGAGGTCCGTCAGCATCTTCGACCGATAGCCCTCCACGTAATACAGCATCAACCCCGTCAGCTCCATGTATGACAAGGTCCGCACGGTAATCCGTACGAATACTGCCACGTCTTGGTAGCCCAATATCTTCAGCAGCATTGAGTGAACCCATTGCCTGAAGCTCAACTCCACTCAAACCCAATTCTTTTTCTGTTCTCGACAGTGCCTCAGGTAGAAGAGTCACACTCCCGGCGAGAGTCCCGTCTACCAAAGTCGCCCTGTGGCCATCTGAGCAAACTTCTTGACCACAAAAGACTCCTGTTGAAACTCCCATTCCAGCAAGTGGCATGGCATCACTTACGGCGATTAATCCATGCGCACCTTTCAATTTAAGAGCAAGTTTTACGAGATCATTCGAAAGATGATGCCCATCAAGAATCACTTCACAACGAACTCGCTCGTCAAGAAGCAAGACTCCAACAGGACCAGGATCCCTATGATGCATCGCTGGCATGGCATTGCACAGATGGGTGCAGCGCCTCGCGCCGGATTCAATTGCTAATCGCGTTTCTTCTGCTGTAGCACACGTATGCCCAATAGATCCTTTGACTCCCACCATCGAAAACTTTTTCTGGGAAGCGAATGGAACTTCTTCGGGCGCAAATGTCATGATCCGTAGTTTGCCTCCAGCAGCTTCCAACAATCTATTCATCAACTCGTCATCCCAAGAGAGTACACCTGATTCAGGCAATGCTCCCCTGCGGCCCGCAGAAACAAAGGGACCTTCAAGGTGAATCCCCATGATGGAAGGGCTCAGCTCTGCTGCTCTGGCGCAATTGGCAAGCGCATCCTTCATCGCGTCTTCGGGTCCTGGAACAATTGTGGGATAGATGCTCGTGATCCCTGTTCTTGCAAGATCCTCTGCACAAGATGCCAAGGTTTCTGCATCGGCTTGATTAAAATCCACACCATTGGCCCCATGAATATGGGTATCGATAAAGCCAGGAGTGACCCTGCGTCCACCGAGGTCCCAGACTTCATCCCCATTTGCCGTCCCCACAGGAGCCAGTCCCACAATCACAGCACCTTCGAGAACCATATCGGCATTCACGACACGGTCCGGCAGGGCCAATTGGCCATCCCTTAAAACTACTCGAATATCGGACACTTCTGGGTTGCTCAACTTATCTCCTCAAGATCCTGATCTAAAAAAATGTTCTGCACGAAGCGCGGCACCGATCCAGCCAGCCTGATTTCCCTTTTCAGCTTTGACCACTCTCAGGTCTGCTAAGGCTTTGGGTAGAAGCCGATCTCGCAAGGAAGATTCAATCAATCCCAGATGTTGAGGTCTGGCATCCACGATGCCTCCTCCCACGACGATGACATCCGGATTCAGAAGGTGAACAGCACTCATCATTCCTTCACCTAGAATACGCGCGCCCTCATCTAAGACCTCATTTGCAAGTTCATCGCCTTTTAAGCCGGCTTTTATTAAATCGGAAACTCCGGGTGCAATTTGTGCTCCGCTTCGCCTGCCCCATTCGGCAGCCATTCCCCAACCTCCGGAGTACGATTCCACACAACCGATCAATCCACAGTTACAGGATCGACCTTCGGGTTGATATGTAATGTGCCCCAACTCCATAGATCCACCCGTCGCACCTTTTAGCAACTCTCCCTCGATGATGGCACCACCACCAATGCCTGTCCCCACCGTTGCCGCCAATAAACTGTGCGCCCCTCGCCCTGCTCCGACTCGGTACTCACCCCAAGCAGCGGCATTCGCATCATTTTCGACGACTGCGGGAATATCGAATCGGTCTTGGAAAAATCCGATGATGTCGGTGCCGTGCCACCCTCCCAGATTCGCTACGGGAAAACGAATCTTGCCTTCTTTGGGATCCACCACTCCTGGGGTCCCTAATCCGAGAGCTTTTACTTCTCCATCATGTTCTGAGGCGAGATCGATGGCAGTTTTTCCGGCTTTCCCCAAAGCATCCAAGATAGCGTCTTGGCCTTGATCAGCGTAACTGGGAAAACGGTCTGACCAGATCTCCTGACCATCGGAACCACAGATACCCACCTTGACCTCGGTCCCCCCAAGATCCAGTCCTGCGAATAACTCTCTGGTCAAAGAGACCTCCCTGTAACAAACACACGTACTTCAAAGGACAACAGCACTCCCACCGAAGAAGTTGCGGGAGAGATAACAGCATCGACTGCCAATCGCTCCGAGGCAAGGGCGACAGAGCAGAATCAGTTTAGTCACAGGGAAAGTGATGATGGAACAGTATCCGGTTAGGATAGAGACTACTCAGAGGAGGTTTGGATGAATGAAACACCACAGGACGTTTCGTCCCCTGAATCCGGAGACGTTTCTGAAGCAGAAAACACCCCTACAGAGAATCAGGGGCCTGTTCAAAATTGGATTGATCGCTATCACGCGGACCACAATCATCCCTTGAATCATGCCACCCACTTCATAGGAATACCTGCGATTGTGATCTCCCTCTTTGTCTTCTTTATCGATTGGCGCTGGGGAGTCGGACTCTTTGTCGGCGGCTGGATACTTCAGTTCATCGGACATGGAATAGAGGGAAATAAACCCTCCTTCATGAAAGACCCACGATTCCTTCTGGTAGGCCCACTCTTCATACTTCAACAGGGTTTCCAAAAACTCACTGGAAGATCCAAGAGGCCGGGTTCCCATTCATGAATCGTGCCAGACTTTCCCTCGCTATTATGAGTTTTCTAATTTTCCTTCTCACCCCTTCCTCATCTTGGGCACAAAAGGGTGATCGTCAGGGTGAAGTTCAAAAAGAAAACTGGCGCCAATGGAGTATTCCTGAAGCTCCTGTTTTATCGCCGAGTGAGGCTCTCCAAGCTTTTGAAATTGCGCCTGGCTTCCGAATAGAACTGGTTGCCTGCGAACCCGAGATCGTCGATCCCGTCGCTATGGCTTGGGATGAAAAAGGCCGCCTTTGGGTTGTCGAACTTCGGGGATACATGAGGACAGTAGATGGCGATGGAGAGATGGACCCTGTTGGTCAAGTCGTTGTCCTTGAAGATAAAGACGACGACGGGGTTTTTGAAAAAAGTACCGTCTTTTTAGATGGTCTGATCAACCCTCGCGCCATCGCTATCGTTGAAGGCGGCGTCCTGATCGGAGAACCTCCTCACCTCTGGTACTGTCAGGATCTGGATATGGACCTGAAATGTGATCGCAGATCTGAAGTCACTCATTATGGAACTGATAACCCTGATCACGTTGAGCATACGGACAATGGCCTGATTCACTTTCTTGATAACTGGATCTACAACGCCAAAAGTTCTCGTAGATTCAAATTCGATGTCGTCGAAGGCAAACCTCAGCTGAAAGAGAGTAATACCGCTTTCAGAGGACAATGGGGGCTGGTTCAAGACGACCTCGGACGAAAATACTACAACTATAATTCAACTTGGATCCACGCGGATCCACTCCCGGCAGACCTTCTGCTACGAAACCCACACTGTGGAAAAGTGATCGGACAGCCGGCACGATCAGGTCACCGAGTTATCCCTGATGAATCCACCTATCCGATCAGGATCAACTCCGGCATCAACAGAGGATATCACTCTCATATGCTTCATGCCGATGGGCGCCTGAAGAGAAATACTGCCGCATCAGGTATCGCTATTTTGCGCAGTCAAACATGGGGTGAAGAATGGAATGGGACAGCCTTTGTTCCTGAAGCCGCAGGAAATCTTGTCGCAGCATTTCGCTTTGAAGAAAATGGCACGCGACTTTTGGGTGAACAGCTCACTTGGCCTCATTCAAAATTCATTCAGCAAGCGTTTCTGGCTTCTCGTGACGAACGCTTTCGACCCGTCGATGCAAAGTTAGGTCCAGATGGAAATCTATACATCATCGATATGTACAGGGGCATCATCCAACACCGCCAGTTTGTAACGAGCTATCTTCGAAAACAAATTGAGGAAAGAAAACTCGCAACACCTATTGGTCTTGGAAGAATCTGGAAAGTCGTCAAAGATTCAGATCAGGCATTTTCACAAGCCCCTTTCAAGAAGCTCTTCGCAACACCCAAAGACCAGGTTCAATCTCTCGCTCATAGCGTCGGCTGGGTTCGGGATACCGGTCAAAGATTGCTCGTCGAATCAGGGACAAAAAAAATAGCTCCAGATCTCAAAAAACTACTGCGAGATTCTTCGACGGGACTCGGGCGCCTACATGCCATGTGGACTCTACAAGGGTTATCTGCGCTCGATGTCCAAGATCACCTCGTCGCTCTTCGCTCAGACGACGAGTATTTACGGAGGGCCTCCTGCCAAATTCTGACGACCGACCCTCTGAAAGAGGAACAAGACATTCAGCAAATCGTCTCCCATTTGAAAAAGACCTCAGCGACACCTGAAACGATCGTGGGCATCGTTCACCGGGTATTGGCATTGTCTGCATTCCCTGAGAATGACGTAGCCACCGAAGCTCTATTCTCGATGCTTCGCGAACATGGAAGAAATGTCGATGTACGGATGGCAGCCATCAGTGGCTGGGATGACTATCAGGTGGAAAAGATATCCCGCCTGATTCGCTCAGACGTGAACATCCAAGGTTTCTCTGGTCTTGGAAAACTATTGAGAGAGCTCACTCTATCAGCACTGCAAAAAGATTCCTTAGCACTCGGTTTACTCCTCGACATGCTGGACTCTTTGGACTCATCCGATCCTCGTCTGGCTGCGATTCTCTCAGGTATCAACATCGCCATCACCGATAAGCGTTGGAAGTGGCATGCTCTCCCAAGAACACCATTGGTTCTTCAGCGAAAAGATCTTGTCGGAACAACACTAGGAGAAGCGCAGGCCATATTGGCACGTATGGAAGTGGATCCTCAACTTCAGATTTCAGTCAAAGAGTGGACTGAGATAGAGAGACGTCTCGCAAGAAAAGGGGCGATGGCTTTCGCCTCTTCGTGCGCTTCTTGCCATGGCTCGAGCGGATCAGGACTGTCAGGTTTGGGGCCCTCCTTGATCGACAGTCCCTGGTTATTAGATGAAGCCCAAGTCCCTGTTCGTATCGTATTAGATGGCCTGACCGGCCCCATCGAGGTCGACGGCGAAACCTGGGACTTGACGATGCCAGGGCATCGAGAAAATCCACGATTGGCTGATGAAGATATTGCGGGGTTGCTCACCTGGGCTCGAAGACAATGGGGCCATCAGGCGGATCCTATCTCACCTCAGCAAGTGCTCACGATTCGTGAAGCGACACGAGGTCGAAAGCTACCTTGGACAATTCAAAGCCTCCAGAAAGGTCCTTTTTGAAGACCCAAATCGCCATATTCATAAACCTGATTACGATTTTTATATTATCGACCTTTTCCAGCGGATCTCCTTCTAGCGATCCTATTTGGGAAAACATTACCCCCACAGAAAAACTCGACGGCTGGAAAATCGTCTGTGGACCGGCCACATATTCTGTCGAAGCAGAAGTTGTGACGGGCACTTCGGTCGCAGGGAGTCCCAATACCTTCCTCATCACTGAGAAATCGTATGGAGATTTTGAACTCGAATACGAATTCAAGGTCGATGGAAAACTCAACTCCGGAGTTCAAATCCGTAGTGAAGTCAATAATGGCGTGCTGAAGGGCTGCCAAATCGAAATCGATATGGATAAAAACCGTCAGCGATTTTGGAGTGCAGGAATTTTCGAAGAAGGAGATCGTGGCTGGCTCTGCGATCTAAAAGAAAATCCCCAGGCTCGCGCAGCCCACAAATTAGAAGAGTGGAATCATGTTCGGGTAGTCGCCCGAGGTGCCTTGATTCAAACCTGGCTCAACGGAGTCCCCGCCGCAGGCACCTATTGTGGTCAAAGGCTCAAGGGGGTCATTGGCCTACAGGTTCACGGCGTAGGTTCAGGACAAGTAGAACCTCTTCAGGTCCAATGGCGTGACATGAAATTAAGAGACCTCGGCAAACATCAATGGTTGACGATTATCGAAAAAAATCATCGGGATGATGAGAACCCTGACGCGGAGAATAGCGGCGTTGAAATCACTGATACCACCCCAGAAAATCTGCTGACGAATCTCAAACTCCCCGCTGGAGTGGAGTCTCTCAGAGTCACACTTGATCTTCAGGGCCCAGAAAAATGGCGGTATGAGCAAGGAGACTTCTCTTTTTCCATGATTTCCCCTAGAAAGTATCAATACACATTTCCACCCGTCACAGTGCAAGGTGACCCTCTGACAATGGGGCCATTTGGCGCAGGTTCCTCCCCCCAAGAAGGAGAGATCCAGATCTATCTCCACAACGGACCTTGGGGGTCTGGATTCGAAATTATCGGAAGCCGGAGTCTGCCAGCAACTCGCCAAATGTCCATTGCCGCTGTATTGCAGCCCTCACCCGGCCAGGACATGACAATTAGCCCTCCAGAGCGCTCTTATTGGAGACTCGAGGCTCTCGTGCCGCAAATAGCAGAAAAAGCCGCTCAGGAGGTCGATGAAGGCCCTGAATCCCGCTCCGATTCTTCGGAAACTATTGCACCCCCGGAGCGAGACAGATAGACTTCCCGTTCGGTTGAAAATACTCGGAGGACAATATGAAGGTCAAGATCAGAAAAAGCGGCATCAAGCGCAAGCGTCAGAGTTTTCGTGCTCGCATGAAGACCAAGGCCGGCCGTAAGCAGATCAACGCCCGTCGCCGTAAAGGCACCACTCGTCTCACTGCTTGGAGCTAGCTCGAAGCAGTGTATCGTTAAGCACTGTATCGTTGAGTGCTGCGTCGTTGAGTGTTGGCGATTTCACAGACAACTTTGATGAGCCGGCCTTCATGGCCGGCTTTTTTCGTGTCGACTCGCTGCTCGATTCTCTCCGCTGACGACGAATCTAGGCTCGCCAGCCAACAGGGTCATTCCACCTCATAGAACAATTCTAAAAGTCGAGTGCCTCGTTAATAATCTCACCAAACCCAGCGCCGCTGCCATCTCCGAAAGGAGACTCCTCCAGCATGGTTTTGGCAATCTCTCGAAGATCGATAGAAGCCATCGATCCCGGCTCCCTCAGATTGAATATTTCTCCCGCTCTCGTCGCTTCCATCAGTCTCTCATCATTACGAATCGCACCTGCCCAACGTAAAGGAGCATCCTCCATCTTTTCTTTCAGATGAACGAAAAGAGCATTCCCTTCAAGTTCGTCTTTGACCGAGTTGGGAACTAGCCAGCAAATGGGAGGAGAATCTAATTCTTGAACCGAAAACCATAACCGAAGCGCATCCGCACGACTCGCAGGTTCCACATCTGTGATGAGAATCATCTCTTCGCAAAATGCGCTGAACTTCAATAAATTCGAGTCAATACCTGCGCCTGAATCAAACACGAAAATGTCAGCTTCATTTTTCAGTTGGTTGAGTGAATCCTGTAACTTGAGTTGCTCTTTCGCTGAAAAATCTTCCATGACAAACCGATTGATAGATCCTGGCAGAAAGTGAAGGGATCCCCCCTCTGTATCACTTTCTCCCCTCCAGTAATCACGTGGGATTTCGCAGAGGGCTTTCTCCAGCGAACAACGTCCCTGTATCACCTCTTTAAGAGTGTTTTCTCTCTTTTTGATATCGAGATAGATATGAGAGTTTGGAGTACCGTAGTCGACATCTACCAGAATGACCCTTTGGCCCATTCTCGCCCATTCAATACTTGCGGAGACGGAGAAATGTGTCTTACCCACACCGCCTTTACCGCTAGTAACCAGCATACTTCTGGGATTTGTCATGAACGGACCTCGATTCGGATAGATACGGAGACTCTTCAAGTCTCCTTATGGGCGCAGGAAATATCATGAAGTCATCAAGGACGAACTTCCACCCACCATTCCAGTTCCTGAGTCAGCAATCCTTCATCATCTCGAATTACCCAAGGGGTAGGATCATGAACAGTACAGCGAACACGGTGCCAACCTGGCTCGAGGTCTTTTGAACGTAACTGTGCCGCTCGAACGGTTTTACCTTCAGGATCAAGCCCGCTCTGGGATCGTCTCCAGACTTCACCAAGCCTTTCATCTTTGACCGCTGTTAATCCACCCCCCGAATCACCCCCCGCAGCAGCAGGTTTCTGTAATCCGTATGACAAGACTCGCCAAGTGACATCCAGATCATGAGTTCTCGGCTGAAGTGTCCAAACTTTCAGGATGACTTCTTCCTCATCCTTCTTTTCGAGGATCCATTCCCCGGGTTCAGGCTCGACCTTATCGACCGGGCGCACACGTCGATAGATTTGTTTCACCATGTGCTCCATGCATACAACGCAGAACCCGCTCAGATCTCTCATCATGCATGAAAGTTGTGGTCGCCAGACATGGAACGGCTTTCTATCACCACCTTCAAAGAGACCGACAGTGCTGTTGTTCCACCATAGTTCTTCGGCATCGATCCACTCTTGCCAGATCACTTTGGAAGCCACATCAGCTTTGTCGCTGCCATGCATCAGATTGGGAGGCGCCTCCCTTGTTGCTACGACTGCGTCTCTGGGAGGAGGTGGAGCCTTCTCTGGATCGGATCCTGGCTCATTGTCATATTCGTCATTCAATCCGCCGAAGGAGTGCCCCACTTCATGATTCACAAGACCGATGGCCCCTTTTGGAAGACTGGCAACTCCGCCGCCCCCTGTCGCTACGCCTGCGGCATCATTGGCGATCACAACCGTTTGACGATCCTGACCACTGATACCCAGCCGGTCAGTGATAGAGAAAACTTTTCCAGCATTTGAGGTCAAAACGTCATACCGAACTGTACAACCCAGAGCAGTATCCCGAATAATATCCCCAGGCTCACGAGTCACTCCTTGGTCTACGCTTTGGACGTGGATTGCCGAGAAATTAAAGTACTGTTCGTATTCTCTGTAGGGATCGACGGCGAAGAGTAATCGTTCACATGTTTTTGCGTGATTCAGAAATTGAGACTGTTGGGCATCGTCCACTTGGTAGCCATCCCCAAGAACAAACATATCGATTCGATTCGCCGGATCGCCATGATCTCTCAACTTGACCTGTGCTAGGTAAGGATCTGCCAAGAGTTTCCGAGCCTCTGCAGATTGTTCTGCATCGTCCGACTTCGCAATCACTTCCCTGAGCATCTGATCCGCAAGGCTGAATGAGCCTTGCTCCCTCAGAAGTCGGACATAATCGACAATCACATCGATCTTTTGAGATTTCTGAAGTCTGCGAGCTTGTGCGATAGCCTCTTTTTCTCGCTCTCGCTTAAGTTGTCGATCTTCAAGGATTTGCTCCTTCTCCAACTTTGTCACGAGTCGGCCATCGAATTCGACAAACTCAGATCCAGCAGGGATCCCTCCACGGGTTTTTTCCAAGATGGACTCTGCGAGAGCATCTCCGTTTTTTCGTCGATGAAGATTCACGAGTGATCTATGGAATTCCTCATCATTACCCGCAATCTCCGCGAGAAAGACAAGGCCCATCACTCCTTCAATGGAATGCGGGACAGATCTGAACAGCTTGGATTTGTCTGTTGAGGTCACCTCTAGCCAAGTTTTTTTGACCACTTGTTTTCCGCCAGCAATCTCCCTCTCGAGTTCGACTCCCTCTCGAGTCGCTCGAAGAATACGTCGCTGTTCTCCCAACAAGGTCACGCTGAGATCACCTCCGGAAGCACCCTCGATGAACTCGTCAAACATGACCGCAAGGGCTCCCGCTTTCACAAGCATCTCTAAAGCTTCGATATGATCAGAAGAAGGAAGGTCCAGAGAAAGTGCCCGGTAGATAACCGGTGACAAATCAGAGTAACGACATTCCTCAATATACAATCTCGCCTTGGAAAGTAATTCATTCCATTCTCTAGGTGGTGTTCGCCGACGAGGAGGTTCTTTCAATTTGAGATCTGCAAGTCCTTCGACAAGGTCAGAAAGCATTCCTTCAAACTCATCGAAACCCGAAAATCGCATCCTTGCGGCTGCCACGACTCTCAGCGCTTCACCGGGCCTGCGTAGGTTTAAGAGTCCTGAAACTTCTTCATCGAGTTGACGGATCTCTTTTCTCGCCAAGATTCCTATTTGGTCAGACCTGCTCACCCAATACTTCTGACTTGCAGATGTGGAATCCACCCTCGACAGGAATCTAGAAACAACCGCAGCTTCACCAAGTCTTTGCTCAAGAATCATCGGCGTCAAAACTTCTTCAAGTACTAGAGTGCGTTCTTCGAGAGTCGCCTTTCTGACTCCCTCCAAAGCGCTTGCGAGGTCTAAGCAAGTTTCCGCAACCCTGCTATCGGGTTCGAGCTGCGAAATCGACCTTAATGACTCAATGGCATCCCAGCTGAGCTCGCCATCGGCCATCTCCTGCTCCAGTAATTTGAGTGAAACTTCGCCGTCATCGAGAGGTCGAGGTAAGGCATCCTCTTCGTTAGTAACACCTGTCTCCACTCCTGGAGAAGGAGCGTTGATGACTACTTTTTTTGGCCCACCCGAATATTCCTTCACCACTAAAGCAACGAGAACAAAGAGAAGAATGAAAAGCGAAACATCCGCAAACTTGGAAGTCAAAGTTGCAGAACTTGACCGGGAAGTACGAGGTGCCTTCTCAGAGGATTCTTCTCCACGTGAAACAGTTTTATCATTCGGCTTTTTATTTCCCGCAGTTGCTCCAGCCTTCTTTTGTGATCTCTGTCGAGAGCGGCTTGAAGCGATTGCAGTTCGATCCTTGACCTCGATGACGGCTTCCCCTATTTGGATCTTGTCACCCGGCCTGAGACGGGCAGTATCCACCCGATCGCCGTTCAGAAGTGTTCCATTGGCGGATCGCTTGTCAATCAGCCTCAAGGATGAACCATCGATTCGGATTTCAGCATGAGTCCTACTGATTTTGGGGATATCCAAACTCAGAGTGCACTCTTCAGATCTACCGATCGAAATGACAGATAGCCCCTCAGTCTTAATGGGCTCACTTTTGCCATCAATGTGGAGATAGAGGGCTAATTTCTCTTTAGAATTTTCGGGCATGGGATTCACTTCTTTCGATGGATATCTTCACGGAGCCTTGCCCCGGAATCCAGCGGAGATCCATCAAGTGAGGCCCAGATTTTTCCTCAGCTCTTCAACGAGATCGGAATTTTCCAGATCGATGACCGGGTCCGAGTCGTATTGCTCGAAGAAAAAGGAGGGGGTCAGCTCCTCAGGAATCGCCAGTTTCTTACGGATTTTTTTCTCTGCAGGCACAAATCCCAATTGAGCCAACCGAATGATGGAATCACCGATCGTCCCCTGTAGGCCGCAGACGAGCACCACGGCCTTTTCCGGACTCAGTGATCCCGAATCCATCCCCATCCGCTCTTCTAGCCAAGGAATCTCGCTTTTAAGAAATCTATCCTCCGCCCGTCCATGACACCCTGACCAATCGGGATGATCTGCAGGTCGACTGACCGTCGGGATGTAAACCAGGCCATGTTCTTTTTGGAGAGACTCTAATTCAGACTGGTAACCGAGATCTCCCGGTCTGGAAGCTCCGTGAATGATACAGGTCTTGTTGAGTGATCGCCCTTGGGTCAAATCGTCCCTCACGATAGAGACAAAGGGAGCCAATCCAGTTCCTGCGCTGACATAGATCTTCCAGCGATCATCATCCGCTCCCACCGTCCCGGGAACCGTGAAGTGGCCCTTGGGTTTCGGTCGGAGGAATACACGCTCACCTTCAGGCAAGGGAAAGAGATGATGCGTCAAAGGATTGTTAGATTCTGGCCTGGCCACTCTACGGATATAAAACTCGATGTAATCTCGACATGACGGCTCTGAAGCGATCGACATGGGGCGTTGAACTCCCCCCAGTTCGACCTGAGTCACATTATTGACGCCGATGACCATGTATTGTCCAGGGACAAACCAATCGCCTTCGGGAAGGTCAGCGTCGGGTCGGATTCTAAAAATGGTCAATTCGTCCGAGAGGTCTTCGCGATTTACGATAGTCGCATTGAGATCCAGTACTTTGCCCAAGTTGCCCCCTGCCAAGATGTCATCCATCCAAAGGAAAATCTCACTTTCGTGAGTGTCCTTCGAGCATTGGTCCGGGTCAAGTAGAGGCTCCCTAGGGGCACCCCGTCGAACAGGTCAAGGAATCGACCGTGGGATCCAAGCCACACTCTCCGAAAGGAACCGGGAGGGGATCCCCAAGGACAAACAGGGTTGTGAGCAACGCAATGGCATCCGTGAGATTCAAAGCCCCGTCATCATTGGTATCTACCGCATCTTCGCATGGAGGAGTGCTCGCTCCGGGTATAAAGAGAAATGCCAAGACTTGAATGGCATCCGCAATATTCTCAGTCCCAGAACCATCCACGTCTCCTCTTCGAAATTCTTCCGAAACATTGGTTCGTGGTCCTAGGGCCCCTACATCTGTAATGCTTCCGTCAGAATCTAAGGGAAGTAACGGGTTTCCGTTATCTAGGCATGGAGAGCCCGGCTCGAGAGTATAAATTCCCGCTGCGGCATCAGTAAAAAGCGGATCCAGATCAAAAGAATCCAATTGAGTCACTCCCGATCCGAGCATCCCCTCAATACAACTGTATTGAGCAAACGTAGAACCTGGCAATGCCACCACAGAGCCGTTAGCCGAGCCCATAACAATCGAAGAATCAATGATGATGGAATCAGGTGTGGAGTTATTAATATTGATGGCTGCCCCGCTGTTATTGCTCGTCAATCCAAAGGTACAGCTTTCAATCAAAAGATTAATAGGGTTAAAACTGACCGACAGATGGGCGCCACCGGTTTGAGCGAAGTTGTTGTGAAAAACACAATCTCTGATGATCTGCAGTTCTTGATCAGATCCTGAATCGAGAAGTATTCCCCCTCCTGAAGATCCGCCGGAGTTTTCTGAAATCTGGCATCGATCAAGCGTGGCTCTTCCCTGATCCGAGATGACGATTCCACCCCCTGATAGTGGAGCAGTGTTCGCTGATATAACGCTATCCGTAATGACAGCTTCAGAGTCGCAATGTACCCACACAGCCCCGACGGCAAGATTTGAAGAGTTGTTTGCGATCAATGAATCACTGACTATGAGCGTACTCTGATCGCATGAAATCGCACCAGAGACGACGCTCGCAGTGTTTGAAATAAGCGAGCACTCTGACATGTTGATTTCTGCCTGACTCGCGAGCGAGAGGCCCCCTCCCAAATCAGAGGCACTGTTATTTTGAAGAATAACTGATTCAAGAATGACTTCACCAAAGGTCGGGCCTTCGATGTGAATGCCGCCACCTTCTACTGCTTGGTTATTCTCAATGATGCAATTTCGGATTGTCGGCGTTGAATTTTGGATCAATATTCCACCGCCATATGATCTTCCAGAGATCACTGTTCCAGTTCCGTTACGAAGGGTGAAGCCTTCCAATATCGTATTCGAGAACTCCCCAGAAATGAATTTCACGGCAGAAGACTGACCCACGACTGAAATCCATGTCGACTCGGGTCCACTTGTGGAAATCAGTTGAATGGACTTGCCCATCAAATCGATGGGGCCAGCGTAATCACCCGGAGAAACCCAAATGACATCTCCATCTTGTGCAGCGTCGATGGCTTCGATGATGCTGGGAACGTCTTGAGGGACCAGAATCTCAATCGCAAAGAGGAGAGTTCCTGGACCACAGAAGAACATGAAGATGAAACAGGGCAAGAAACTGATCTGGTGCTTGGAAGATTGCCGATGAGCAAACATTTCTTTAAACATCCTCAAAATAGAGCTGAAGAGCGAATAGTGTCGAAATAGAACGCCTGAGTCACATATTTGATATTCCGATAAATATAACACCCTACGTGACTATTGCGACAAGTTTTCAAATCATGCCGATCATCGCCCTCGTTGCCCTCTCCTTTTTTTAGTCTGGACTAAGCCTATTTTTTGTCATGATTAAATCTTGATCGGAGACTCTGATCCCTGAGACTGGAGGCATGTTATTTCGATTCTTCTATTCTTCCCATTCCCGACTCCCTGTGCGGTCGCTGCTCTTTGCTCTGTTGCTCCTCGTCAGTTGCGTTCAACAGACTGAAAAGCCTGGAGAACAGCAACTTCGCGTCCTCTGCACCACCCGAATGTTGGCGGATCCAGTCCGTGAACTGGTTCCCCCCCATGTTCAAGTCGACTATCTGATGGGAACAGGTGTTGATCCCCACCTTTATAAACCGACACCCGCCGACGTCCGGCGGATGTTGCGAGCAGACCTGATTCTCCACCACGGCCTTCATCTCGAAGGCAGAATGTCCGAAATACTTCTCAACCTAGACGCGACTTTTCCCGGGGGAAGAACTCGACGATCGATCTCTGTTTGCGATGGAATTCCTGAACAACAACTCCTCAAAGATCGATCAGGAGCCACTGATCCGCATCTCTGGCTGGATGTTGAGATCTGGATTTCAGTTTGTAAAACTCTGAAAGATTCCCTCTCCGAATTTCCAACACTTTCAAAAACTGAACTCGATCTCTCTTTCAACAAGCTCGAGAGGGATCTCCAGCAACTCAACAAGGAAGTTCACTCCCTCATTCAATCTATTCCTGAGGAAAATCGGATTCTCGTCACTGCGCACGATGCATTCGGTTACTTCGGAAAGAGATACGGTCTCGAAGTTTACGGCATTCAAGGAATCAGCACCGAGTCAGAGCCTTCTCTTCTCAGAGTCAATGAACTCGTTCGACTACTCAGTGACAAAAAGATTCCATCCATCTTTGTTGAATCGACCGTTCCGGAAAGAAATGTACGGGCCTTGATAGAAGGGTGCCAAAAACTGGGACATCTCCTCACTGTCGGAGGCACTCTATATAGCGATGCTCCGGGGCCACCCGGAAGTGGAGCGGAATCTTGGAGAAACATGGTTTTGCACAATGCCATCACGATTGCAAAGGGCCTGAAATGAAAGACCCCGCCATCGAAATACACGACCTCACTATGGCATATAGAGAAAAGCCTGTGCTATGGGACATCGACTTATCAATTCCCAAGGGATCCCTATGTTCTGTCATCGGACCCAATGGCGCCGGAAAAAGCACTCTTCTCGGTTGTATTCTGGGAACCTATAAACCAGCAAACGGATGGATCAAAATTTTCGACGTCCCCCGTGACCAATCCCAAGAATTAATCGGATTTGTTCCGCAAAGAGAAAGTGTCGATTGGGATTTCCCTATTCAAGTTCTCGATGTGGTGATGATGGGGACCTATCGAAGTTTGGGTTGGTTTCGTTGGCCAGGTAAAGCTCAGAGAGATTGGGCTATGCAGTGCCTCGATGCTGTAGGCATGGCAGACTTTAAATCGAGACAAATAGGAGAACTCTCCGGAGGACAGCAACAGCGAGTATTCATTGCAAGGGCACTGGCTCAGGATACAAAAATCATCCTCATGGACGAGCCGTTTGCAGGAGTCGATGCTGCCACAGAAGAGACTATTAGAGAAATATTAATCGACCTGAAAAAAGCTCAGAAAACTGTCGTCATCGTCCATCACGATCTTCAAACCGTAGAAGACTTTTTTGATCACGTATTACTTTTAAATCTACGCTTAGTCGCGGCAGGCCCGACAGCCACTACATTTACCAGAGAGAATCTGCTACGCACCTACGGAGGAAAACTCACACTTCTCGATGAAGCTGCAGAGGCCGTAAGACGAATTCGCTCCGGAAGATCGACCGGTAAAAGAGGCTAACGTTGATACTGCCAAATACACTAGTTGTGCTCGTTGGCACTTCGACACTAGGGATTTGTTGCGGCCTCATTGGAAGCTTGCTTCTGCTGAGGAAGCGAGCGCTATTGGCTGACGCCCTCGCCCATTCCACCCTTCCCGGAATCGTGCTTGGTTTTCTGATCGCAGGAAGCCAATCCTATTGGGCATTGGGGACGGGTGCATTGATCACGACTCTGGTGGGAGCAGGTCTCGTTTCCAGACTACCTGTCGTTTCTAGGATTCGTCCTGACTCCGCCACGGCTTCAGTTCTGGGAATATTTTTTGGAGCAGGCATCGCCTTGCTCAGCTTGGCACAAAGATCCGGCCCGGGTGCTTTCTCGGCCGGCCTCGATCACTTTCTTTTGGGTCAGGCTGCAGGAATGCTCCAACAAGAATCGCTGATTCTCGCAGGCGCGGCGACCCTCATGAGCTTGATCGTCATTCTTTTACACAAGGAATTTCTGACCAGTTGTTTCGATTCTGCATTTGGAAGCAGTACAGGGATGAGGATGAATACCATCGATTTCATCGTCATGATTCTTCTGTCTTTGACGATTGTCATCTCGCTTCCTGCTGTGGGAGTTGTCCTGACAGCGGCTCTCGTGGTGATTCCACCTGCGACAGCCAGATTTTGGACTGACCGCTTCACGATCATGATGGCCATCAGCGCCCTCATTGGCGCTGCATCAGGTATTTCTGGAACTCTTCTCAGCTCCCTTCGTGTCGATCTACCCACTGGCCCAGTTGTCATACTCTGCTCTTCCGTCTTTTTTTTCCTGTCGATGCTTCTCGCCCCACATCGTGGGCTTGTAGGAAAACGACTCCGCTGGAGGCGAAGGCGCCGACGAAGAGAAATGCTGCGCATTCTCGTTCACCTCTTCGAGAACTTGAAGGAAGGCAATGATTTTGTTGCTAAAGAAAGAATCATTGCAGGCTCAATGAGAGCTCGACCCGAGGCATTACGGTTGTGTCAAAGCAATGGGTATGTCTTACAGGCGGGTACACACCTCCAGTTAACCTCCGAAGGAATAATACGAGCTCAACGGTCCGTAGAAGCAAGAAAGAAATGGATCAGATGGCTAGATGACGCTGCAGAGATCGACCGAAACCTGATTGATCTTGATGAAGAAGACATTGAAAAACTTCTGTCGTCACGTCCACTCGGCCAACCTGCGAGACGATCTTTGACGCCAGCTCTCCCCGGACTTGC